>Ga0208647_1000175_pt1 | contig 24370 bp, 36 predicted proteins | sample AntAceMetag02UKA_FD_184765 | JGI IMG/M metagenome (GOLD analysis project Ga0208647, IMG submission 184765) | Saline lake microbial communities from Ace Lake, Antarctica - Antarctic Ace Lake Metagenome 02UKA (SPAdes) (version 2) | ecosystem: Environmental > Aquatic > Non-marine Saline and... | reverse complement strand
ATGCAATATTTGCCCCTTTAATTGGTCTATTTACAGATATTTATTCACCTGCTACTGCTTTTCTTATGATGGGTATTGGAATGTTTATTTTTCTAATATATATTACATTTTTATTTAAATTTTATAAAAATTTTCTTTGAATTCTTTATTATTGTAGCTGGACTTTGTTTGTTAAATAGTCTTTCTTGGAAATATGTAAAAAGGAGAATTTTTAACTCTCTAATTAACCTACAAATGATTTTATTTTATTTTATTGCAGCAGGAATAGCTATTTTAGATATTATATTATATTCTGAAAAATTCTTATATTTTTCTCAAATTATACTATTTTTAATAATGGCAGTTTTAAGTTATAAAAATTATTTTAAGAATGGTAAAAATTACAAGTTCTCTATATACTCTTTTGTAGCGATTATTGTGGGACTTATCTATTGGATATTAATGTCTTTGATGGGGTCTCAAATTTTTATTGGAAGCAAAACTACTCCTTTTGTTCATGGAATAAATTTTCTTTTCTTTTTCATATTTCTCTATGCTATAAAAAAAATAACTAACAAAAAAAATGGAAAAGAAAAGAAATAAGCTAGAAATAATAAGAGATATACTTTTAGTAATAAAAGAAAATAAGAAAGTTGGACCTACTAGACTACTTCATCATTCGAACTTATCTCCTCAAATGTTTAAAGAATATCTTAAATTATTATTGCATAAAAAATTTATAGAAGAAATAATTTCCGAAAAGAAAAGAATTTTTCAACTTACTAAAAATGGATTTGACTTTCTAAGAGAATATAAAATTATAGAAGCTACTATTAATAATTTTGGACTATAAATCTCTCAACCCTTTCTTGTTTTTATTCCTTTTGATGACATAAATCGGAAATATTTTATTGTATAATGGTTCTTTTTTATTTATCAAATCAATCCAGTCTGCAACCATATGAATAATTACACCTAGCAATATCCAAAAAAATAGATTATAGTAAAATGATAACACAACTATAATTAACCAGAAACCTAGTCCATGAAAAATAAAAACACCTCTTTTAAATTTATTTTTTTCTAATAAAGATAATTTGTTCCATTTGGGTACAAATTTAATTCTCCACTCTATTGCTTTTATAGGATTCCAATTTTTTGACTCAACTCCAAACCAGAAATAATGATCAAAATCAATTAACCAAGAAGATAGGAATATTATTAGTCCTGCTATCAATGAAAAATTGAAAAAATAAATTAGTATACATGCCAGTAAGCCTCCAATAATTAGGTGTTGCTTGAATTTCATTCTGTTAATTGCTTAGCTATGTCTGCAAAAGCTGGTCTTGAAATTAAAACTCCTGTCGTGATTCCTATAAGCGTTGTTATTGCAAATCCTTTGAGTAATCCCGCAGATGTTGCGCCTATTCCCATGAATCCAAGGAATCCTGTTAATGGAACCATTGCTACGAATGTTGTTGCAAAAGCTGTTGTGATTATAAATAACGCCTTCTTAATACGCCGAGCCATAGATTCGTGCTTATCGCTTGCCTCATCGAGAATAATTAGCTGAGAATCTATCCCTGTACCTATAGCTGCTATAATTCCCGCTATTGAAGGTAAATCTAAATTCCAGTTAACAAGTGTTGCAACTCCTAAGATAATTAAAACTTCTGATAAAGATACTGTTACTAAAGCCAGAGAAACTTTTATTTTTTTATACCTAACAAAAACCAATAGAGATACCGCTATAATCGCGAAGAGCCCCGCAATCATTATTTGTTTTGTAAATTGTTCTCCAAGGTTCGGAGATATCTTATCAATCTTCACAATTTCTAATTTAAACGGTAAAGACCCCGTTATAAGAATCGTCTGTAACTTTTTCATTTCGAGTTTTGCTGATTCTATTGCTTCATTTCTTGTTAATCCCGAGCCTGATCCAGAAATGGCAATTTGTGTAGTCACAGATCCTTTAAGGTCCTCTCCGATACTCAAGGAGGATGTTGATATTTCATCTATAAAGAAATCTAATTTTTTACTTAAATATGAACCATTAATTGTTAATTCGTTTGTTATGTCTGCATGTCTTTTTGCAGCTTTCTCACTTAAGAATATTGAAAACCTAAAATAACATATACTTTGAGATGAAGAGTCCTTACAATCATAAATAACTGCTCCTTCCGAGGCTGTCTTACTAACATGAGTTATATCCTTGTCCCCTCCAATAAAAACCGTTTCATTTCCAATTTTAGCTTCGAATTTCCCTTGTTTCGCAATCAATTCTTCTAGATCTTCCGGTGAAGAACCAGCGATTTCGATTCCCATTAAATTTTCTCCGGACGATGTTTTTACTTTGAAGAATTTTACATCCGAAAGTCCATAAATATTTAGTCTTTGTTCCGATACTGCGATTAAGTCGTCTAACTGTATTTCGTTTAGTGGGACATCTGCTTTGATGAATGCTCTAGCACCTCCTCTAAGGTCTAAACCTGTTTTTATTCTGGTTGCAGAAATTTCTTCTACAGAAATATCCTTTATCAAATCCCTTGTAAAGAGACTTATAATTTCAATCTCTTTTGTGACTATTGTAATTTTTTGAATCTCGCCTTCTTTGAGATTATTCAGCGAATCTAATGACCGCGCATAATCATCTATAGATTCTATTTCTTTCCCATTTATTGATAGAATTATCATTCCTTCTCTTAATCCCTCTTCGAAGATTGTTGAATTTTGTTCCACCGATGTTATAGTCACTCCTTTTTGTAATACCATTATTCCACTAGAAGAAACGAAAATTGAAAGCAAAGAAAGTGCTACGGCAATTATTAGTATCCAAAGTTTAAAAGTTATTTTCATTTTTTATCTACGTACCATTTAATTATTGAAGCGTTTGTTATCCATGTATTAAATAAATCCAAACCTAGTCCAATTAGTAATATTGTGAAAATCTGATTTAGAACCGAGGCGAATGAGAATACCACGATTAATGCCGCTGTCATAGCAATAATAGAAGTTAGTGTCATCATTGAACCTGTTTTGAATGCGCCGAAGAGAGCTTTATTTGTAGTTTCTTTTTTTCTTAGAAGTCTTGTTGTTAGAAGGATGTCTGTATCTACTGAATATCCTATAAGCATTAAGAATGCTACAATTCCTGCAGTGGAAAGTTTTATCCCTATTAGATTCACAATTGCTAGTGTCATGATTATGTCTGCAAAGGCACTAAGCATAACCGCAAAAGCAGGGACTGATTCTTTTATATAAGTTCTAATTAGGAATGTTGCAAAAGCCAAGAAAATTAGTGCTGAAATTATTGGATTGATTGTTAGAAAAACTTTCCCCATAAAAAATCCTAATAATATATTCAAAAGTACTATCCAAAGTTTTATTTTTTTCTTTTTGGAAAATATTAAGAAGACAACTGCTGCCATCCAAAAGAAAGCTAATATAATCGCAATAACAAGTTGATTGTAAAAATCTGCAGATAATGATGCGCTCGTTGTTTCTTTTGAAGAATTATCTGAAGTCAACTCATACCCTAGGAAATTTTCTAACGTCTCTTCTAGCTCTTCTGCGCCAGATTCTCCAATCGTAATTATAAGTTGCATCTGATTCCCTGCATTGTCTGAAATCGTCTTAATTTCAAAATCTGTTAAGTGTTTTGATATCTCCTCCTCTAACTCCATTGAAGATATCTGAGTTTGAACTGTGATACTCATTCCACCCGTCAAAGAGACGTCTTTATTGATTATGTCCCCTGTTTGAAAATAAAAAAATCCTATATATAATAGGGATAATGTTAGGACTATTGCGGGTACAACTAAAAGTTTCTTATAGTTCTTGTCATACCAATTTTCAAACTTCATAATATAATTATAAATTTTTGGGTTTTAAATGTTTGTGGGAGATGCTGTGGGGATTACAAACGTTTATAAAGTTTGAATGCCCTCTGATATTATGCCTTATAAAGATAAAAAAGAAAGGTTAGCTTGTAGAAGAAGGTGGTATGCAAAAAATAAAGCTTCTGAAAAAGCCCATGTCAAGAGAAGAAAGAATGATATTAAATTATGGTTTCAAAAATATAAGGCTTCATTAAAATGTTTTAAATGTGGAGAAAATCATCCCGCTACGATAGATTTTCATCATAATTCTGGTGAAAAAGAAAATAATATTTCAAAAATGGTTGCAGATGGATACTCTATTCTGAGGATTAAAAAGGAGTTAGACAAGTGTATTGCCTTATGTTCTAATTGCCACAGGAAGATTCATTTTAAAAACAATAAAGTTTAAAACCCTGAATTAAGTGATTATTTTATGCGTGGGTAGTTTAGTGGAAGAATCGCTGGCTTCCATAATCTTCTTTGAAGAGACCAGCTGACCGGGGTTCGAGTCCCCGCCCGCGCATATTTTATTTATTGTTTAATCAGTATTTTTTTAAATACTTCTTTTAATTCTACCGCTAGACTACTTTTATGTAAAATATATGTTTTATAATGAAATGCCTGCCGAGCAAGTATTTGCCTAGGCGAATTACTCGCCTGCGACTTGTCTTGATTCAAACGCTCTCGGCAGGATTTGAACCTGCGACTTCGACCTTAGGAGGGTCGCACTCTATCCAGACTGAGTTACGAGAGCCTAGTTAGTTGAGAAATTCTTGATATAAAAAGTTAAGTCATTTAGGTATGTCTACAACTTTTTCATATATACAGGCAATTTTTTAGAAGAAATAAGGTGACCAGTCCGCATGTCTATCCATGGATCTTTTCCATATATAGCTTTCTGAATTCTAGTTAAATTGGCATTGTATTTAACAATTCTACCTCGTCCAATTTGTTTAGGGTCTATATTATTTTCAGTCCAAATTCCTTCTTGAGCATTCTCAGACAAAGTTTCTAATTCCATATAAGTTTAAAGACTAGATTATTAATAAAGACTATTGTGATTAGAGGCGAATAATGAGGGAAGGGTATCGGATTAAAAGTCCTCACTGCTTAGCTCGATAAATTTCATAAGCAAGGAATCGAAACACAGGGTTCGAATTTTATGAGGGAAGGAGGATTCGAACCCCCGTAGGCATAAGCCAACAGATCTTGAGTCTGCCCCGTTTGACCGCTCCGGCATTCCCTCGTTATAAATTTTTGAATAACGAATTTTGATTTAAATCAAAATACTCATAGTGTAATTGAATAAATTTGATATAAAAAGTTATTGATTTGAAATCGACAGTTTTATAAACGGAGATTTTGTGAAAGAATTAGACGGCCATAGCAATTTGGTTACACCTGATCCCATTCCGAACTCAGAAGTTAAGCTTGTTGTGTTCGTGTCTGTACTGTCTCTGATGGGAACGCACGAAGCTGTCTATTTTTATTTTCTAAAGATTTAATAATATTTTTAACACTGGAAAAACTAATCAGAACTTTTTGAACTTATTAATTAACTTCAATGTATCTGTTTGGCCTAATATTTGAGCTCTGCAGCAATATCTTTTAACTCCTAGTTCATCTAGGGCTTCTTTTTGAGAGATTCCTGATTCTACCATCTCTTTATACTTTGCATATAAATGAGCTATTGGTTTTCCGCAAGAAAAACATCTAATTGGAATTATAATTTTTTTTTCTCCTGGTGATTTTTCCCCTTTTTGGATATTACATATCTATGTGGATATCCTTTTTTAGATACGAGGTCAAAATCTTTTAGTATCCTTAATCTGGAGTAAACTTTATTCGCTTTTAAAGCTTTCGCAATCTGTTTCTGAGTAGAATTTGGGAAATTTTCCACATACCTTAATACCTCTTTGTGTTCTTCCAAAAGGTCCCCTCCTATGTTACATAGTAGCATTGTTTTATTTATCTTCTCGGGGTGCTTCAAGTTGGGGTATATTTTTCTTAAGAAACTTTCTTTATCATAACAAACTATTGATGATCCATCGTATCTATTTTTTAATCCTTCTCTATCTAAAGTTTTCTTATAAATAGCTACCAATTCTTTATTTTGACATGCCCACCTAAAAGACTTATTATAAAGAGAGACGTTGCCCTCTGCATCGAAAAGTCCAGCAAAAAAGGAGTCGGTCTTTATTGAGTTTAATAATTCTTTTAGATTTTTTTGGAGATAGTGAAAAAACGAGGATAATATCCCATTTTGTGAATGTATTGAAAGGCACCATCCTTTTATATCATCTTTAGTATAGTACATTTTATCATAGCTTATCTTGGGAATTTTAATGCTCGGAGATATATAAAGAATTTTCTGAACTGTTTGGCCATGCTTTCTTAAAAAAGACTCTGCAAACTCTAATATCTCTTTGTTTTGATTACATACTCCAAATCGCTTTCCACCGGCCCTATCCCCACACCATAGTCCGAAAAAATACGAAAATTCATCATCCATTATTATCTCTTTGGGCAATGTTACTTGGAATAATCTCATTGAGGTCTTATCATAATTGCTATATTCTACTAGGATATTTTTACCTTTTGTTTTATGGTTTGTTTTTCTAAATCCGGAATCTAATAATTTTTTATATTGCTTAAACCACTTATATACATCTATTTTGTTATCTGTAATTATTTCTTTAACGCATGGTATGTCTTTTTTTAATCTTGCCAGTATATTTTTTCTTTTTACTCTACCTGCATCAAGGTTGTTATTAATCAGTTTTAACTTATCTACTGACAAGATAACTCTTTCCTGAATTTCTTTTAATTTTATAATATCTAACTTCACGATCCTATCCATAACTGCTTTTGGCACATAATTGAAATATAGATTTTTATATCCCCGTATTGATGAGGCGGGAATATTGAGATATTTTTCTGCGTTAATTGATCCCCCATATTTATTTATTACTTTTTGAAAAATTTCTTTTTGAAACTCTGGATGAAATTTTAAAATCATTTCTTTCATTATATTATATGATTTATACTATTATATAGTTTTCTATTGTATAGTCTCCTATTGGTATCATCATTAAATTTATATAGGTAATTTGTGTATTTGGCATATGGGTGATAAGGCACAGAGAGAGGTTATCAGACTAAGAGATGTGTCAAAACATTATCAAATGGGAGATTCTATAGTTAAGGCACTTGACCATTTAGAATTTAAGGTTTACCAAGGAGAATTCGTTGCCATTATGGGACCAAGTGGTTCTGGGAAATCTACTGCAATGAATTTGGTTGGAAGCTTAGATATGCCAACCCATGGAACAATTTATTTGGATGATGGAGATGTCTCCGAATTAAGCGAATCTAATTTAGCGCAAATTCGAGGACAAAAGATTGGATTTATTTTTCAATCTTTTAATCTGATTCCTAATCTTACTGTAAAGGAGAATGTTATGTTGCCGATGATGTTTCAGGGAATAAGCATAGAGGAGAGAAGGGAAAAGGCGGAAGAACTTCTAAAATTAGTTGAGCTAGATGATAGGATGGGGCATTATCCTGGAGAAATCTCTGGGGGCCAAATGCAAAGAGTCGCTATTGCGAGAAGTCTAGCTAATGACCCAGAAGTCGTTCTTGCTGATGAACCTACCGGTAATTTAGATACAAAGACCGGAGCAATTGTTATGGAGTTTTTAGAAAAGTTACATAAACAAGGTAAGACTATTATCATGGTTACTCATGATCCTGATCTGGCTAAAAAATATGCTGATATTGTTTACTGGCTATTAGACGGTAAGCTCAACAAAGTTACAAAAAGAGTTGGCAAAAATTTCGTAGATGTTACAAAAGCTAAGAAGAAAGGATTAAAAAAGGAGCAAGAATAATGAATCTTGACTATCTGATTCTGGCTTTAAAAAATTTAAAACATAGAGGTGTGCGTTCGTGGTTAACATTACTTGGAATATTTATTGGAGTAACTGCGGTTGTCTCATTAATTGGATTAGGAGCTGGATTACAGGCTGCAGTGGGTGCACAATTCGGGATTAGTTCTACTCAGGTAATTACTGTTCAAGCTGGTGGATTGAATTCATTTGGGCCTCCTGGTAGTGGTGCCGTTAATAAATTGACTATTGATGACGCAGACGCGATAGAAAGACTTTCTAGTGTAGATGTAGCACTTCCCAGAAATATTGAGACTATCTCCCTGGAAATTGATGATAAATTAACTATTAGTAACGCCATCTCTGTCCCCCTTGGAGAAAAAAGAAAAAAAGCCTGGGAGGTGATGGGATTGGAAATAGATAAAGGAAGAAAATTACAGGATTCTGATTTGAAAAAAATTGTGGTTGGATATTCTCTTTCTGAAGATAAAGAAGATATTAAAGGAGTTAAAATTGGAGACAAAGTTTTAATTAATAATGAAAAGTTTGAAATTATTGGTATATTAAAAAAAGAAGGGAGCCTAATTTTTGATTCGGTTATTTTGATGAATGATAATGTTCTTGATGATTTAGTAAATTATGGGAACGAAGCCGACATGATTGCAGTTATTGTTAAAGATAAAGATCTTATGGATAGGACTAAAGAAAATATAGAGAAATTGATGCGAAAGCGTAGGGACGTCAAAGAAGGAGAAGAAGATTTTGAGGTTTCTACTCCGGAATCTGCAATGGAAACTGTGAATAGTGTCCTTGGAGCAGTTCAAGCTTTTATTATAATTATAGCCTCAATTTCTATATTGGTGGGAACTCTTGGAATTGTAAATACTATGACTACGTCCGTTCTTGAAAGAAAAAAAGAAATCGGAATTATGAAAGCTATTGGAGCTACAAATATGCAAATATTTTTACAATTCTTTTTCGAATCTGGAATGCTTGGTTTGGTCGGGGGATTAGTGGGAGTAGTTTTTGGAACCATTATTGGGATTGTTGGGGTTATTGGGATAAACCAATTCCTTGGAGCAGAACTTTCTCCTGTGATTAATTTTGCTCTGATTGGAGGAACTCTTTTGGGTAGTTTTATGATCGGTGCAATTGCTGGTATTGTTCCAGCTATGAATGCGGCTAAACAAAATCCCGTGGAGGCGCTTAGAGGATGATAAAAAAAGAAAGTATAAAATATTCTTTGAACAATATTAAAAGAAGTAAGGCTAGAAGTATCTTGACTATTTTGTCTATACTGGTTGGGATTGCAACTATTTTTATTTTTGTAAGTTTTGGATGGGGACTTTATGATTACATAGATGAGTTTACATCTTCCTCTTCTGCTGATAAATTACTTATCCAACCAAAAGGAGTTGGTATCCCAGGACTAGATAGTGCATTTAAACTTTTAGACGATGATATAAGAGCTGTAGAGAAAACCGCTGGAATATATGAGGCGACAGGTATGTATATGGCCACCGGAGAGGCTATTCAAGATGATGTAAGGAAATATATTTTTGTTACTAGCTACGATCCTGGATTACCTATGATTATGGAACTCTCAGATATAGAAATAGAAAAAGGACGAGAATTAAGGAAAGGAGATTCTGGGAAGGTTACTTTGGGTTATAATTATCTTATTAAGAATAAGATCTTTCCAAAATCTTATTCTTTGAATAGTAAAATAAATATTCAAGGTCAAGAACTTAGAATTGTGGGATTTTATGAATCTGTTGGAAATCCTCAGGACGATTCCAATGTTTACATTACGAATGATTTTATGAGTGAACTTTACCCAGACAAGGACCTTTCTTATGCGATGATTATTGCTAGAGCTGATAAGGATAATTTAGATGATGTGTCTGAAAGAGTCGAGACAAAGTTAAGACAATCGCGAAATTTGGATAAAGGTAAGGAAGATTTTAGCGTTGAGTCATATGCCGACTTACTAGAATCTTTTACAGTAGTTCTAGATATTATAATTGGATTTATTGTGTTAATCGCATCTATTTCTATAATTGTGTCCGCTGTTAATACCGCTAATACTATGATTACTTCTGTCTTGGAAAGATTCAAAGAAATAGGGATATTGAAATCTATAGGTGCTAGAAATAGTGAAATTTTCAAAATATTTTTATTTGAATCTGGATTCCTTGGATTTATAGCAGGAGTTCTTGGGGTTCTACTTGGATATAGTGGAACAATTTTAGCGGCAAATATCTTAGAAGAACTTGGATATGGATTCCTTAGCCCTCATTATTCATGGGTCTTGTTTGTAGGATTAATATTATTTGCAACTCTTAATGGAGCTATCTCTGGAATGATACCTGCGTGGAGAGCTAGTAAAATTAATACCGTAGATGCTCTGAGACATGAATAGAAATTGGAAATTTATCTTATAGAAAATTTTGGATATAAAAATTATTTTTTCTTTTTCTTCTTAATTTTTCTAAATACTATCCAACCAATTATAACTAATACAATCCCTAATAATATATAATTTCCTACTCCACCTGACTTCTGATTAGACTTTCTATCTGTAAAATAAGAAGAATCAAATGTTACCGTTTTTGTTATTGTTCTTCGTGTATTTATTGTATCTGAATAGATTAGCTCTAAAATTATTTCTCCATTAGATGGCATTGCTTCGAAATCCGCTGTCGTATATTCGTTTGAATCAAGGTCTCCAACTATCATCTGGTTAGCACCCTTTATTATCACATTATCTTGTTTTGGTATTCTCACTACTAACGCTTCTATATCTGATTGTTCAATATTTAAGATTCCTAGCGTCAATTCATTTGTTGTATAATCGAAATTTGAAATGTAAGTTTCAAAATCCGCCCTAATATCTTGAACCTCAACATTAAATGTTTTCGAGACTTTTGCTCCACCTTTACTTTGGACCACGATATCTATTGGATTTGCTCCGTCGATAGCATCTTCGTTTATTCGAACCTCATAAGGAATTAATATATTTGAGCCATAATCTCTGATATAGTCTACTTTTTTAAAAGTTCTAACTCCTGATTCTCCAGGATTAAATTCTACAGGATACTTTGAGGGTAACGTAAATGTTATGTCATTACATGCTGGGTCATCTGTCCCATCTATTTGAAAAACCAACTTAACATATTCTCCAGGTATTGCTGGATAAGGATCCTGATTTAACAAAGTAATATCTAAACTGCACGCTGACTCTGCTAATACGAACCCAGTTGATAACAATAGCATCAATAATAAAATCACTTTTTTCATAATTACTATTTGCTGTTTTAGTTTTTAAATATTCGTAATATAGTAAAATATCTCATAAAAACTTAAAAAGGGAATTTGATAAGAAATCCCAAGATGGTGAAAAAATGTATTTATTGCTCTACAGAAATCGATTCAGGATTTGTTGTTGACATCTGTAAGAGATGTATGTATCAGGTTTGGGGGGAGAAAATGGCAAATGCTATAGTTGAAGGAATGGAAAAAGAGCGTGATGCTGGTAATTTGGATTTGGGCAGAGTTAGCATGGAAGATATTAGTGCACAAAAAAAACCTGAAGTCGAAGTTCTCCCTGAGAGTGATTTGATAGAGCCAGTTAAAGAAATATTAAATGAAACAACTAGTGAGAATATAAACGAATTAGTCTTCGCAGATATTCCTCGTTATGAAAATTAATTCTTGGTCGGAAAACTTTATAGAGTAACATTAAAAATGTTTCGCGGATAAAGTTATTTCCCTCGGAGGGGTCGGAAAACTTTATAAAGGGAATTTTTCTTGATTTGTTAGGACAATTTATGTCCAAGTTGTTTACAGCGTAATAGTTCTGTAATCATTCGATAATATGGCAAGACAAAGAAAACGAGTTAGAGAGAAAGGAAAATTAAGTCTTAGTTCTTACTTTAAAAAAATAGAAGATGGAGTAGATGTGGCTTTAGTTACTGACGTCGGAGTTCGAGCATCTTTTCCTAAAAGATTAAAAGGTATGAGTGGGAAAGTAATTGGTAGTCGTGGACGGTTTAAGTTAGTAGAAATTAAGGACGGTAATAAATTAAAAACATTTATAGTTCACCCTATACATTTAAAAAAATTATAAAATGGCTGTACAAGAAGAAAACCCAATCACCATGGCAGAAGTCGTTTCTCTAGTTGGAGACTCAGAAAAATCTGAATCAATAAAGAAATTTATTAAGAGTTTTAATAAAATGCCTGTGGAAAAAGCGATTGAAATGAAAGAGGAATTAAAGAGTTTGGACCTGATTAAACTAAAAGCTGAACATATTGTAAAAATTGTTGACTTTGTCCCAACTAGTGCTTCTGAGCTCAACAAAGTTATTATTGAAGCGTCATTTGATCAGGATGAAGTAAATAAAATTCTAGATATTACTAAGAAATTCAAATAAGATGACAAAAGTAATATTAAGAATATTTCATAAAGACATTTTTAGGAGATTGAAAAATGACTAAGGAAGAGACTGCAATTATATTAGATTTTTTACCGTATGGCTATCCTATGGAAAATAAGAGAGTTCCTATGGCTCAAGCTATTGGAATTAATGGACTTACTTTGCTACAACTCGTTCCACGTAGGGATATAAAATTTGAGGTTGGTGAAAGTGTATATATCGGAGATGGGAAGAGAGAGAAAGTACAATATATCCTTGGTAGATGCCCAAGGGAAAAATTAACTGAAACTGCGAAAGCTGAATTAGAAGAATTTGTTGAGAAGGCTGTTGAGAAAGATGAAGAAAGATATGTTAAGTTTTTTAACGAAGCACAAGCTATAAATACCCGACTTCATCAATTTGAATTGTTACCTGGTCTTGGAAAGAAACACACTAGTATGATTTTGAAAGCCAGGGAAGAGAAACCCTTCGAATCGTTTGAAGATATCAGAGAGCGAGTTCATAATATGCCCTCTCCAAATAAGACTATTGCCAAAAGAATAATGGAGGAGTTAACAGAAATACAGAGACACAATCTGTTTATTTCATAAAATTAAAATGGAAGAAGAAAAGAAGAAATTTGTAAGAAAAGAAGAAAAAGATGTTAATCTTATTAGGGTTCTTGGGAAAGATATTCGTGGCGATGCTAAAGTCGGCTCAGCTCTTACTAAGATTAATGGTATTTCATGGTCAGTTGCTAATGCAATTTGTAAAATATTAGAACTTGATAGAAAAGAAAAGATTCAGGATGTTAGTAAAGAGAGAATAACTGATATTGAAGAATTTATAAAAAATCCAAATGTTCCTTCTTTCTTAAAAAATAGACAAAATGACCTTGAAACAGGAGATGATAAACATATTAGTGGTGCAGATTTAAAATTAAGAAGAGAATTTGATATTAAGAGATTAAAAAAAATCCGATCATACAAAGGTATTCGTCATAACGCGAATTTACCAGTGAGAGGACAAAGAACTAAAGGAAATTTCAGGCGAAACAGAAAGAAATCTGTTGCGGCTGCTAAGAAAAACAAGTAAGATGGGAGATATTAAACGAAAAAGAAAATTATTTAGAAGACCTAAAAAGCTGTTTGATAGAGGTAGGATGGATGAAGAGAATGTTTTGGTTAAAAGATATGGATTAAAAAACAAGAGGGAAATCTGGAAAGCAAAGACTGCTGTTTCAAAATTCAGAAGAAGAGCTAAAGATCTTATTGGAAAAGATATTGCAGAACAACAAGCTTTCTTTGATAAAATAAATAAAATAAATATAAATGTTAATTCTATTTCTGATGTTCTGGCTTTAACCGAAGAAAACTTATTTGAAAGAAGATTACAAACAGTCCTTTTTAAGAAAAAACTTGCAAATACAGTAAAAGCAGCTAGACAATTAATTGTTCATAAAAATGTTTTAGTTAATGGACAGATTGTTAATATACCTTCATTTATTGTGAACAAAGATATGGAAAACAAAATTTCAATTAAAGAAAAACCTGTTAAAGAAAAAGTAGAAATTAAAGAAGAGTCTGTCGAATCCCCAACCGAGGATGCACCTGTTGAACCTGAAATTAAAGAAGAGGAAAAAGCAGAATAATGGCAAAAAACGAAGATAATACTGGAATTTTGAATATCTATGCGAGTTTTAATAATACAATCGCAAATGTTACCGATTTAGCTGGGAATACAATCGGAAGAATTTCTGGAGGACAGATTACAAAGCATGACAGAATGAGAGCGAATCCAACTATTGCTATGTTTATTGCAAAGAAGATACAAGATGTCTGTAGAGATTATAGGATAAACACTCTTTATGTTAGAATGAAGGGACAAACTGGAGCTACTGGTATCGGACCTGGTGCTCATGCAATCGTTAGAACTTTAACTAAAGAAGGTTTTAAAATTTTAAGTATGAATGAAACAACTTGTATTCCTCGTGGCGGACCAAAAAAGAAAGGTGGGCGAAGAGGAAGAAGAGTATAGGCTTATAAACTAAAAATCAAATAAAATAAAATGGAAACAACAAAAACACCAGAAGAGATTACTTTTATTAGTAAATTGAATGTTAGTTTGGCTAATGCAATTCGAAGAAGTGTTGGAGAGGTTCCTATTTTAGCAATTACCGAAGCAGATATTTACAAAAATGATTCTGCTCTTTACGATGAAATAATCGCGCACAGGTTAGGTCTTTTGTCTTTGAAGAATCAAAAAATGAAAGTTGGCCAATCCATAGAGATGAAAATGAAAGCTAAAGGAGAAGGAGAGGGTATAGAAATTCTTGCAGGAGCACTTGACGGAGATATTGTACATCCAGAAACACCTATCGTTTTACTTGGAGATGGGCAGAAAATAGAATTAATCGCTAGAGCTAAAGTTGGAAAAGGAATTGACCATTCTAAGTTTATGCCTGGCTTAGCATTCTATAAACACTTACCTAAAATTAAAATATCTTCAGAAGGGGAAAAACAAAGTGAATTGGCTGAAGCTTATCCAGAAGTTTTTGAGATGTTTGGAGAAAAATTGAAAGTTAAGAATGCAGCTGCTTGTGATTTAGACCAGGAAGATATGACCAGCTATCCTGGTGTTGATATAGAATTTGATGATAATTTGGTATTCACAATTGAATCGTGGGGACAAATTGAAGCTAAGGAAATTTTAACTGAATCATGTAAAGTTTTGAAAGGAAATCTCTCGGAAGTTTCTAAAGCAATTAAGTAATTATATTACATGGATTCCTAAGCTAGTTGGGAATTGGCACACCTGATTAAACTTGCTAACTCCTACAAGGGGAAATGCCGGAGCGGTCAAACGGGATACGTTAAGGGCGTATTGGTTTATTCCTACGGGGGTTCGAATCCTCCTTTCCCCATAAGGGAAAACATAGAAAAAATGGAAATAAAAATAAGTAAAACAAAAATAGAAAAAAGAATGAAACAAAAGATGGACTCTTCTCTAGTTGAAACTATAATCAAACTCAAAAAAACAAATCCTACTTTCGCAAAAGAATTAGCTAGACCAAAAAGAAGATGGCCTGCTATCAACTTAAAAGATATTGATATGATTAAAGGGGATGTTTTAATTGCAGGAAAAATTTTGAGCGCTGGAGAATTAACTGAGGCAAAAAAGGTTGTTGCTTGGGCAGCATCAGAAAAAGCACTTGAAAAAATCAAAGATGCAAAAGGTAGCTTTATTTCAATTATTGACGAAATGAAGAAAAATCCAGAACTAAAAGGTTATGATATACTAAGATAATGACTCTCGAAGAGTACCAAAATATAAGGAGAAAAAAATAATGGCAAAATTAATTTACGACGGAGCGGAAACTGTTTTTGGTAGATTAGCAAGCGTAGTTGCGAAAGAATTATTGAAAGGAAACTTTGTTGATATTATTAATTGCGAAGAAATTCTCGTTTCTGGAGACAAAAAACTAATGGCTAAAAAAATTATGACCAAGAGAGAAATGGGAAGTGGTAGCTCCCTGAAAGGTCCAAAATATATTCGTGTTGCTGACAGATTAGTTAAGAGGATGATTAGAGGAATGTTGCCGAGAGACAGAATGAAAGGGCAGAATGCATTTAGAAGATTAAAATGTTATATTGGCAACGGAGAAGTGAAGGAAGAAGAATTAAAAAATGTAATTAAGTTGGAACATAAGAAACCTATGAAATATTCTACAATTAAAGAGATAGTGAGGTTGTTAAAATGAACAAATTAGTAGTTTCTGGGAAAAGGAAAACTGCGGTTGCTAAAGCTACAATTGAAGACGGCAGTGGAAAATTTACTTTTAATAAAAGAACAATTGAGTCGCTAAGTAACCTTCAACAGTTAGAAATAAGTGAGCCATTGATTATCGCTAAAGATACTTTAGGAAAATTGAATTTTGATATCTCTTTGAATGTTAAGGGTGGTGGAATTGCTTCTCAGGTAGAAGCTGCTAGATTAGCCATTGCCAGAGCTATTGTTAAATTTACTAAAGATGATAATCTTAGAAATATATTTTTAGCTTATGATAGGAATATGTTAATTGCTGATACTAGAAGAAAGGAAGCTTGTAAGCCTGGGGATTCTAAAGCTAGAGCAAATAGACAGACTTCATTTAGATAGTTTTTTTCTCGGTTTCAGATATGTTTTAAGTTTTCTTTGAACGGCATAAAATATTTCTGGAGATATTATTGCTTGATGAGTGCCTTTGTAAATTCTTCTGTCAAATTTTATTTCGCCCAAATAAGTCCGATTTGATAAAACTTTTTTTAAACCATTTGTAGAAAGAGAAAAGTTTTTTGACATCGAGTTTAGAGAATAGTTTCTGTTGAGAAATGTTCTAAATAGAGAATGAATCCTGATTGCATCTTCGTTGGGAACTAGATTCCCATTCTCAACATTATAACCTAAAGGTGCTCTTGTGACTAGTCGCCCGATGCTCGCCATTTTTTCCATTCCTAATTTTTGTTTTTTCCCGGGGAGATGCTTATATTTTCTAAAAGTGTCTATATCTTTCCAATCAATCTTTTCTGAAACATAATCTTGGAATTCATGGATTTTATCAGGAGCGAATGTTGCGCAAACTCTACATAAAGTTGTACCAAACAATTTAGGTTCTTTTTCATCAAGGTAACCACATTTTTTACACACCATAACTATGTATGTTCAGAAGAATTTATAAAATGTTTTGTTGTTGTATCATTATGAAAAAGAAGGGTGGTATTTTTGCGATGATCGGATTAATTATTTTAGTCTTGATACTTGGAATTGCTTTTTATTTTTACAGTTTTCATGTTTTCAAAACAGTAAGGGTTTGTGTCGGAGATGCAACTGACACAAAGATACCATGTAATGTTTCTCAAGAATGTGTTGATATTGCGGTAAAGTTTGGGTCTGATATAAATTTAAGCGAAACTCCAAATTTTATTCAAGAAGAATTTCAAAAAGTTTCCGACGAAGCTATTTACTGCGAAAGTACTTGTTTTGTTAAAGAAGTTCGTGGGATGAATTTAGAAATTGGGCAACTTGAATTATTGGAAAGTTGTGATAGCGATGAAACAGAATTTAAGATTGATATTCACGGAAAAGAAGGGATCGAGATTTTCAAGTGGTTAAAAGAAAAAGGAATTAGTCTTTAGGGATGACTATCTTTTTATACTAAGATTGTTTAATAATTTTGGAGGTGTAATATGTCTAAATGTAATATAAAAATGGATCACTGTTCTATTGTTACGATAAAACTGGCAGTAATTGCTTTTGTTTTTATTGTATTAAATCTATGGGACGGTTTAGCGAAATGGGTTTTTACCACGAATATTTGGTGGTTTATTGGAGCCTTTGTACTTTTAATGTTAAAATTAGGAGTTAGTTGTAAATGTATCCACGAGAAAACAATTAAGAAAAAGCCTAAAGCTAAAAAGAAATAATTTTAATTTTTGCCCATATTATCTATGGGCGACTCAATTTTTTTGAGTTGTATTGACGAAATGTGAGTGTATAATTCTGTGGTAGATATGCTACTGTGCCCCAATAACTTTTGTATAATTCTAATATCTACACCATCTTCAAGAAGATGGGTTGCAAAGGAATGTCTTAGCGTGTGGCAATGGACTTCTTTAAGTCCTGTACGATTTGCGGCTGAGGAAACTATTTTCTGCAAATTTCTTGTAGATAATTTTCCTGACCTTCCTGAAAATAAAAATTCTCCTTCCTGTTTTTCTGCTCGTTCTCTAAGTTCTTCGAATAAAAATTCTGGAATATTAAATATTCTGTCTTTATTCCCTTTCGCCTGTCTGACGTGTCCAATTTTTTCTGGGAAATTCAGATCCACAACTTTTAGATTAACCAATTCCGAAACTCTAAATCCACAGGCATATATTAGACTAACCATTAATTTAGATTTCTCTGTTTTTATCTCGTTCAAAAGTTTTTTTATTTCCGTTTTGGATAATGTTGTTGGAAGACGTGTTTCTTTTTTTGGTCGTTTAATTGTGGCTGTAATATCGTCGTTAAAAATTGCAAGATGAGCATACTTTATTGCAGACAGAAATAAAATGATTGACATCGCAGCTTTTTGTGTCATATTTTCTGCAATGAAAAATTTTACATCATCAACTGTAATTTCTTCTGGGTTCTTTCCTGTAAAATCTAGCAAATTCTCGTTTGACTTAATATAATTTCGAATTGTATATCCAGAGTTTTTAGATATCTTTAATTCTATTTCAATTTTCTTTAAAAATTCAGATTTATCCATATCACCTTTCTATATTGTGCGAACATTGGTTTATAATTTTTTTGGAAAAACAATTTTATTTCTTATACGCAAAGGTTTTTATACGGCGATTTACGGTTATTTAAATGGAAGGAGAAAAATTCAAGGCTGTTTGTGCTGACTGTGGAAAGGAATGCGAAGTTCCGTTCAAACCTACAGAAGGACGACCAGTTAAATGCAACGATTGCTTCAGAAAAGGACGACCACAAAGAAGTTCTTACGGAAACAATGGAAATGGACGTAGCTCTTACGGGAACAACGATAGACGTGGTTCTTATGGGAACAACAATAACGACAAGCGAAAAGATTTCGATGTGACTTGTTCAGATTGTGGAAAAGCAACTACTGTACCATTTAAACCAACGCAAGGCAAACCTGTCTTGTGTAGAGATTGTTATAAAAAGTCAAGAAATTAAAAATCTAACTTTCGGGTAACCGAATAACTATTATTTTATTTTATTTGCATTATTTATGCTCAACTATTTTCAGTTTCTATCGTCGATAAAAGAAGTATTTTGTCTTTAACCTTATATTATTTATATAACATAAGCTAGCTTTTCCTGACACTCACCTTTCTTTCTTGGAATTATTTTTGCCTAATATTCTTAAAATTATAGATATCACTTTTCTCCCAAAAAGTATAATATTCTAACTCTCACTTTTTCGCTTAGAAATTTGGTGTTTTAGAAAAAAATAAAGCATAAAACTCTGTATGCACGTTTTAAGTATACTTGCAGGCATTTTGGCAATAAAACTAGGACTTTATTGGTCAAAAGTATTAAAATTTAACAGAGATATCTTAAAGTTTCTTAAAATATTGTCTGAATTTGAGAATGAGACCTCTTTTTGCAAGATGGTATACCTCTACTTAGGAGAATGAAAACTTAATTTTTCGTCCAATGGAAGGTCGAATCCTTTTTCTTTGAGAATCTGAAATACTTCACCTCTGAAATTGAAATTATGAATCATTCTATGATGGTTTGGGCAGAGTCCTATGAGGTTTTTTGGAGAACTATTGGCTTTATTTGAATCAATATGGTGAAGATCTACAACTTTATCAAACCCGCACACAACACATTCCTTGGTTGTTTTACGATATGTCTTGATATCTACGTTATTCTGTTTTCTCTGATTGTATGCTTTGTTTTTATCGAGATGAAATATATAATTGTAACAGCCGGCACAGAGGCCTTTGGCGTGAATGTTTATTTTTCGTTTACATCTCTTACATGTCTGTATTTTTGGTTCCCATTTTAACTTTTTGTAGCAAGTATAACAGAGCCCCTTGGCATGATGCTCTTTTTCTTCATTACAATTAATACAAATCTTTATCACCATCTTCTCAAATAAAAGCGTTCGCATATTAAATAGTTTGTGCAAACGGGCTATTTTCGTTCGTTTAGCAATGGAAGAACGTCATACAATGTATATTATGCGAACTTTGGTTAAATTTGTGGATTATGTGAACTTTTAATTTGGGTTCGTGTAGATTCGTGTAATATCGGTTAAATTATAGATGGGAATCACAAAATCCTTTGTATTCAAAAGCAGGTTTTGGGTTAAGAAGTTCTTTTCTTAAAACGGAGGGCAAATCTCCCTTGCCATATCTTCTTGAAAATGATTCTGCGGTCTGCCCGTGATCAAAGTGAATTTGTTCGATTTCTTCTTCAGAAAATTCGTCATTAGTTAATGCATAGGCAAGACAATCAGTCGATCCGACATGATCTGCCCAGATAATGTAAGGTCTGCCTTTAGTAGTCATTATGTTATAATCCTGTCTCGCTTGATTAATAATGGTTTTCTTAAATAGGCCATCAATTAAAGGGTTATCAATGATTCCTTGATTATATGCAAAATTAATAACTTCCTTGTTTGTTCTCGAATAGCTGTCAAGCTCAAGGACTTCTAATGACTCTAATTCTCCAATTATTGTCGTTTTTAATTTGTCTTTTAGTGTCGCCATATATCTATAATATATGCCTTTCTTTAAAAGAATTTGTGTGGTGATTTATACAATTTGCACCTACTAAATCCTGTCTCCATAACCGGCTAGCGTGCACTTTGGTCGAGTTAGTGAATAGGTGCTGGAATTTTTTTGACCAGACTAAAAGAAAGAAAAAAAGAAAAAATTAATTTTGTTACTTGCTGAAAATTGCTAAGATTAGACTTATAATTCCGCCGACAACTACTACCCATCCAGCCATAATTGTTATGACTCCTGGAATTCCTGGAACACTTAATGTCTTATCAATCATACCTGAACCTACTGCAAGAGCCACGATAACTCCTACTATCCACGTCAATATTCCGACTAAATTTTTATTACCCATTTTTACCTCCTTTTGATTTATTTTTTTCTTGCGGCGTAATGAAAAAATATCATTGCCACAATGAATGTAATTAATATTGCTAGAATATATGATTCTGTAAGTGATGTTGTATATCCAAAATATTCTACTATGGATCTAGTGCTATGAAATTTGTCTGGATTTAGAGAACACATTGCCCATTTATATATTGGACTTGGAACATTTGGTGCAGTTCTACAAGGAATTATTGGCATAAAAATTGAAGCTATTAACGCGGCCGCAGATACAACACTAGAGTATATCAACTTCTTTTTTATCTTCATATTTTAACCTAGTTTTCAAAGTTTATAATTGTTTTGATATAGGTTTTTGGGCAGTTTTGGTTGGCTGTTTGGACAGTATCCACACTCGAAGGGTGTTCAAACAACTACAAATTGATGTTTGAACAGCTGTTTAAGTATATGGTTGTGCAATTTTACTTGTTTAATTCGTTTATAGACGATAAAAAAGGCTGTTTAGAGTTTGGACAACGTAATATATTTGCCTATTTATATAGCTTTTTTACTCTTTTTGTTGTTTAAATGGGTAAAAATATTGTTGGCTGTCCAAACAGCACGAAAGATTTATAAAGAAAGTTGTTTAAAAATTAATAAGATGTTTAGTTTATTTGGACATAAAAAAAGAGTTGATAGATTGGAGGGTGAAATTCACGAATCATTCAGTCACGTAAAGAAAGATTTTAATAAAGTTAGTGAATGGATCACTCATCTCGACGGCAAACACTCATCTCATGGTTCTGAAATTTCAGATATTAAAGATCAGCTTTTGGCTATCCATGAAGACGTAATTGAGCTAAAAGACTTTGTTTCTTTCTTTGGGCCTCAACTGTCCAAGCAGTTGTCCAAACAAACACAAACAATGGGGGCTAAACAAACAATGTATAATGCTGTTCAAACACCTGTTCAAACGGCTGTTCAAACAGACATATTAGACAATTTAACGGTAATGGAAAGGGCTATTGTTTGGGCTTTGTTAAATTCTGATATGAACCTTAGTTATGAAGATTTAGCTGCTTTACTTGGCAAAGATAAGAGTACTATTAGGGGTCAAATTAATACTATAAAACAGAAAAACCCGGAGCTTATTATGGAATCTAGAGAGTTAAATGGTAAAAAAAGGCTGTATATCCCAGACAAAATTCGATCTTTAATTGTAAAAAGCGTTAAAATTAAGATAAAAGCTTCCAAAAAGGCCAAAAAGTAGAAAAGTGAGAGTTAAATAGTACAAAATTTCCGAAAAATCAGTGGTTTTTTAGTCAAACAAACTGGAAAAGTGAGCTTTTCACCTAGTGAGTAAATATATCAAGCAAATACCTGAAAAGTGAGATTAATTCCACATCAAATTCAAAATAAAAACTAACCCAAATAAGTAAGATTTGGGGTTTAAGTGAAAGATATTGGGCATGAATGAAGTTAAAATTCTTGCGAAATAAATGCTCTTAATCGTAGAAAAAGTGAGTTAATTAGATGGAACTTATTAATCGTTTAACCGAATAACATTTAATTTTCATGTACTTCTTATAAAAAGTTTATTAGAGGTATCTGTAAAAATAATTTTATCGTCGGTAAAAAATAATTTATAAATAATAATAGATATATTAAAGTAATATTAGAATTGTTATTATATAACTATAAATCCCTTAAACTTTGAATTGTAGCTAAAGTAGCTATACTTTTTAGATCTTGAGAGATTTTTAGATTGATTGTTTTGTTATTTTGTTTTATTTTCTCTATAGGAACTCCTTTATTTATGAGTTTATTGATGTAATCTCTTATAGAAGACTCGCTAAGCTTAGTTTGCAATGCGATGGCTCGATGTGTTATACTCGCGTAGTTTTGTTCCTCCATCGTATATAAAACGCTAAAAACGAGCATCTCTTGAGGAGTCAGACGTTTAAATTTTAGGCGAATTTCTTTTTTTATATTGTCAAGTGATGATAATATATCATTAGCTTGCTTAAAGTCTGAATTTGAATCATTTAATGAGTAGCTAGGCGTTTGTTTGTGTGTTTGTGTGTTTGTGTGTTTGTGTGTTGGAACCCCTTCATTTCCTATGGAACTATCCATATTTTGGTTGTATAGGGGCTCTATTGGCATATTATGTGTTGGAATTGTCTGAATATGTGTCTGATTGTTTGTGTGTTTGTGTGTTAGAAGAGAGTTATCTGTTGAGTTTGATTGGATGTCTTCTATTTTTAGTTTGAGACCCATTATTTCATTTTTTAATAATAATATTTCTTCTTTTATTTTAGAGAAAGCTTCTTTTATTGGATCCATAAGGAAAATATGGTGGTTCTGTTTATAATTATAGTTGTTTTTTGAAATATATCTTTAATCCTAGAGTCTTTGAAATATATCTTTAATTTGGAAAATTTATTGATATTTTTTATAAGTATTATATGCTTTATTTGAAATTCTCCATCTTAAACGCCTTGAATATTGGAAGCCTTGGGAATTTTTATCAATTTTAACAACTAATTCTTTTTTTTCTAAATCTTTTAATAAATCTTTTATAAATTCTTCATCTCTCGCGAGTTCTTTTGCTATATCTGATGTAAATAATTGTTTTGGAAAAATGGAATATAAATAAAATAAAATTTGTTCATATATTTTTTCAATTTTTTGTTTGGAAATTTTTGGCATATTATTAATAAATTATTTTGTTTTATATATATTCCGTCCTGTTTTTAAGAAATTACGCCCATACCCCGAATCGAACGGGGATGCCTCGAAAGGCCGCGGGTTCGAGCCGCGTGCAATACCATTATGCGATATGGGCTTTAGCTTAGATTACATTTGTGAAGCAACTTAATTACTATTCTACATAATATAGGCCTATTATTATAATTATAGAAAAAACTATATTTAAACTAATTGTTTATTTTTTAAGAGAAAGTGTTGGAAGTTTGATATGAATAGGTAATCCTAATTCTTCTTCTAGTTCAAATGCTTTAATAGAAGCCTTCTGAACTATTAAATTTGTTAAACCTATACTTTCGGGTGTATCAAATTTCTTTTCTTTTTGAACCTTTAATAAATCCTTGATTATTTTTTGATCACCCGACAGAAAAATATCTCCTTCAACTTCAATTTTTCCCAATTCAACATAATCTACTTCAAATGAATATGATAATTTTAATGTATCTTTTGCTTCTTTAATTTTTTCTAGAGAAATAATTTTAATATTTGTTTTTATTTCAAGTTTACCACTAAATTTTTGATTCCTTTCTGCACTTACTTTTGTCAGTTTCGCACCGACCAATTTTAAACTTGTCATATTATAATTTGATAATTTTAGTTTATAAATCTTTTTACAATAAATCTTCTTCAGAAACAACAATAAAATCCCCTATTGCTATTACTGTATTATATGGAATTAATGCTTCTTTATCTTTTGTTCTTTCTAGGGATAAATTTGATGTATATGTTGTTAATTCTTTTAAAATAATTTGAATTAATTCTCCTGTTCGTGCTTCAAATGTTATATCTTTTACAATACCTAATTTTTTACCCTCTTTAGTCACTACTTGTTT
>Ga0208647_1000174_pt1 | contig 24446 bp, 27 predicted proteins | sample AntAceMetag02UKA_FD_184765 | JGI IMG/M metagenome (GOLD analysis project Ga0208647, IMG submission 184765) | Saline lake microbial communities from Ace Lake, Antarctica - Antarctic Ace Lake Metagenome 02UKA (SPAdes) (version 2) | ecosystem: Environmental > Aquatic > Non-marine Saline and... | reverse complement strand
TAATCTTTCTAAAAACTTAAAGGAATACGAAATAAAAACATTCTAGATTTTCACAATTTACCGATTATCCTATTCTTGATTGGTATGTGTCTAAAATTCATCTTTCCATTAAACTTTTGACACTACCAATCAGTAAAAGTATATTAAAAGAGCAAATTTATTTGCCCTTTACAAATTATCTGTTTTTGTGTTTCCCAATTCCGTTTATCATCTTGCTAAATTGTTGAACTCCTTCATGATACTTCGGAGTGTTTTCACCTTGAATAAGTGGTAAAACATATTCGTAAAATTCTTCTGTTACAAAGTTTCCTTGACTATTTATCATTGACTTAGGCATTGTTTTCTCTTTATTTGCAATCATTTTAAGAGGTTGTTTGCCTAGTGTTGTTTTGTATGGTGATGAAGATATTCTCTCAATAGTTACCATAAATCCACTATCACCTTTAACTGCTAACTCTACCGCTCTTTCTCCTACTGCTATTGCTTCTTCTACATCAGTGAGACTTTGTAAATGTGCTGCTGATCTTTGAGTAGTTCCAAGTTCAATATTTCTTGATGAGAATCTCATTTCATTATTTACTATTTGAGCTAGTTTTGAAGAAACTCCTCCAAGTTGGAAATGTCCGAAAGCGTCTTTCAATGCTGAAGATGAACTTAAGAAAATCCCTTCTGCATCACTTAGTCCTTCAGATACTGCAACTAAGCATTGATTCTTCTTCTCATATACTCTTTTGACATCTTGTTTAAATTTTTCAATTGAGAATGAAACTTCAGGAAGATAAATTAAATCTGGACCAAATCCATTTTTAGTAGCAACACTTGATGCTGCAGTTAACCATCCAGCGTGTCTTCCCATAATTTCAATAATTGTTACTTTTCCTTTTGGATATGCTAACATATCATAACTAACTTCCATCACTGTATTTATAATGAATTTAGCTGCACTACCATAACCTGGTGTGTGATCTGTAAAAGGTAAATCATTATCAATTGTTTTTGGAACTCCTATAATTCTTACATCATATCCAACATGTTTCATATATTCTGAAATTCTATCACAAGTATCCATTGAATCGTTACCACCATTATAAAGGAAGTAATGTATATCATATTTTTGGAATATAAATAAAAGGCGTACATAGTCCGTATCATCTTCCTTATAGTCAGCCATTTTATATCTTACAGATCCAAAAGCTGAACCTGGAGAGTGTTTAAGTAATTCTATTTGCTCTTCATCTTGCTTACTTATATGAATGAAATCTTCATTTAAAGCACCTTGAATTCCGTGTTTCATCACTAAGATTTCTGGTATGATATCTTGATGCTTTAAAGCCTCTTTAATAACTCCATATGCAGATGCATTTATAACGCTTGTTGGCCCACCTGATTGTCCATAAATCAGATTACCTTTTATTTTTTTCATAGGTGTCAGCTCCTAACCATTTAGTATTATCATATCATATTATCAAAAAAAGAAAAGAACCGTTTTTGTAATACATAGTAATATTGATAATTTTGTACAAAGTGCCCAAAATAATTTACTTTTAACTTTTTGATCTTCTAAATAAAAACCTTGGTACTGTCTCAATTATTTCTTTATAATCAATCTTGTTCTTTAGAAGCTTTTGTTCCATTTTTGGGACAGAATAGAAATTAAATAGCAATATCATTCCAATTAAACCAAGTATAGTAAAAATGTTAAATCCTATGCTCAAACTTGTAATATAACAACCTGCCCAGAAAGTTACTTCTCCAAAATAATTTGGATGTCTTGAATATTTCCAAAGTCCTGTTTTAATTGTTTGATTGATTACTTTTTTACGGAAATTTCTTCTTTGGTTATCTGCAATCAAATTTATTAATGCCCCTAGCATCATAACAAATACTCCAAGATAGATAAATGCTTCTTGATTAATTGTATTTGATAAAACATAGTAAATTGGATAAAGCCCTAAAAACACTAGCAAAGTTGGAAATATATGAATCCCAAAGTAGCTAATAATCCAGTAAAACTTTTTAAATTTATTTCTAAATTCAACATATCTAAAATCTTCATCTGATAATCCTTTATAATCTATGAGCCAATTTGTTGTTAGTCTTAAACTCCAAAAGATAACTCCAAATAATAGGAACATTGAAGATATAGAATAACTATCTAATTGATACATCCACATCAATATAATAACAACCGGTATTAAGGACCAGTAAGGGTCATAAACAGATGAATCATCGTGAATAAAGCTAAACAAGAAAATAATAGATGTCATTGAAACATCAATTATTAATAGTAACAATAATAAATCTGTTGAATCTCGATAACTAAGAAAGATGTATGTTCCAAGTAACAATGTAATTAAGTATTCCATAAATAAGTAGTATAGTGATTTCTTTTTGCTCATAATATCATCCTTTGCCTTTTATTATGTTATTTAAAGTAATCAACTTTTAGAAGCTTTCTTGAGAGTTCATAATATTCACTAGAAGACTTAATTAATGCTAAATTACTATCTTCAGAGGTACTTGATAATGCATAGTGGTGTATTCCGTCATATATCGAATAGTCTTTAAAATAGACTACTGGTTCATAGTCATTTGAAAAGATATCATTACCAATATAGTTATTAAAATCAGCTTCTAATCCAAACATATTAGCGATTGTTGGTAGTATATCAAATGAACTAGTTAACTTAGTTATTACTTCATGTTCAATATCACTAGACCAAATAAATAAAGGGGCTTTGCTCTTCATATAGTTTTCATCAATATTCTTATATGACTCATAAGCATCTTGATCTAATGCATATGGATAGTGATCATTTGTTAGAATAATAACAGTGTCCTCTAGTATCCCTTTTTCTTCTAAATCAGCTAATAAAACTCCAACCATAACGTCCACATCAATTTGTGAAGCAATGTATTTTTTAATTGTTAGAGGTGCATCTTCTCCATAATATTCATCTACACTATTAAAATGTTTTTCAACTGCAAGATTTGTCATTTCATATGGTGAATGTCCTGATAATGTTAACATGAAACTAAAGAATGGCTCATTTTCTAATACTGAATAGTCTAAAGATTCCTCCATAAAAATCGAATCATATCTGATGTCCGTTTCTGATAATCCTAATTCATGTTGTCCATAAAAATTATCATATCCAAACCCATCGTATATTATATGTCTAGTATAAAACTCTTTATAATTATTATGAAAGGCATTTGTAGCATAATTATCATTATTAAATAATTCAGGTAAAGAATAACTAAAAGTATTCTCATTATATATATAACAAGTTGGACCATCTTGAATAGATGGAATAATTGATGTTGTAAATATCACTTCAGAATCACAAGTAGTTCTAGGGAATACTGGAGTAAAATGATTTTGGAAGTCTAACCCTTCAGTTTTTAACTTATAGATATTAGGAGTAAGTTCTTCACTTACCACTATAGAATCGAAACTTTCACCAACTATAAAAACAAGATTCTTACCTTCGAAAATATTTGTATAATCGTTCTCAGAATGAATTTTGATATTATTCTCGTAATAATCTTCAATATATTCTAAATCTCTTCTGGTCGTAAGTGACGGTGTTAATAGTGCAACTGAATCTCTTACTAACAAGTTAAGAGTTCCAAACTTAGCCACAAATCTTTCTTTGGAGAAAATAGAATAATATAAATAGTGATCACTCATATGCAATCTTGCTGCATTAACAGGAAGAGCTGCATTAATATTCACAAGAAAAAAGATCAATAATGGAACAACGTAAAGCTTTTTAAAAGTATTTTTGTTAAATTTTATATGAGAAGTATTTTTGTGAATTAAGTACAAAGATAAAAACACTATTAACATTAGAGCAAAATATACATGGATGAAACTAAATTGATAAGTTCCCTCCGCCGATTCAGCCCCTTCTACTACATTCCCAAACTCCTTAAAACTAAAGAAATCATTAAATAATCGATAATAGAAATCTTGAGAAAAAACATAGATTGTATATAGTACCATAAATACAATATCAAATACTTTGCTTACTCTTTTAGGAAGCAACATTGAAAATATAATCAAACACATAAGCATTAGAACAACTGAGAAAATATGGATTGTATTAAACTGAAGGTGGTTTTCTAATGAAAAACCAATCTCCATTAAAATAACAAAACCAGCAAGGTAGATTTTGTCTTTATATTTATTCAAAAAGTTTTCAGTTTTATTATATACTTTATAAATTAGATATCCCGCAAATGCAAGTGATCCTATGTATATAACCCATATCAATATTGATTCTACTAAATCACTACTACCATCTCTTAGAAAAAAAGCTATTCTAATAATAAGTATTAGAAGTAGGCTTAAAGATGCTATTAGTTCAATATTCTTCTTATTTTTCATATTTTGTCATCCCTTAAATTTGTAATTAAAGCTCATAAGTATTCTAACACATTTTATTGATATTAGAATATAAAAGTAGATAAATATCCGAAAGAGCAAGATATTAGTAAACACAAAAAGAAATGCAATAATGAATTGCATTAATATAGTTGACAACAATAATTATTAATGCTAAAATTACTTTATGACACAGTTGTCATAACAGGAGGTGGTTGAGATTCCAACAATAACATTCTTACATTTAGATCAAGAGAAACAAGACAGAATTATTAATGCTTCATTTATAGAGTTTGCAGAAAGAAGTTTTGAAGAAGCTAAACTATCTAATATCATTAAAGCAGCAGGAATCCCAAGAGGTAGCTTTTATCAATACTTCAAAGATAAAAGAGACTTGTACTTCTATTTGTTTAAGATTATTCAAGATGAAAAAATGGAATATCTTAAAGATGATTTTCTAAACATTGAAGGACTTCCGTTCTTAGAACTATTTAGAGTTCTATATAAACAAGGAATTCAATTTGCTAATGCTCATCCAGAATATATAGGCATCAGTAAACATCTATTTAACTCTAGAGGGCAGATTTATGATGAGCTTGCTGGAGACGGCCTAAAATTAGCAAAAGACTATTATGTAGGATATATTGAAAGTGATAAGCAAAAGGGAATTATAAGAGAAGATGTTGATTCAGAAACTTTTGCAGATTTAGTACTTACTTTAACAACAAATATAACAACAAAGGAATTTTCAAAAGACAATCTTGATTTGGATAGTTTTATAGATAAATTAGATAATTTAATTAGCATATTCAAGAAAGGCGTAGAATAGGTGAAATGATGTTTAAAGTTGAAGACTTAAAATTTAGATACCCAAAAGGAACATCAGATGTAATTAATGGAATAAGTTTTGAAATCAAAGAGGGCGAAATTTTCGGTTTCCTTGGACCTAGTGGAGCAGGTAAAAGCACTACTCAAAAGATTATGATAAAAATATTAGAGAAGTTCGATGGAAAAATCTCATATAACGGAAAAGACATTACTGAATTCAAAGATGATTTCTATGAAGAAATTGGTGTGAGTTTTGAAATGCCAATCCACTTTTCAAAAATGACAGCCATGGAAAACATTGATTTCTTCTTAAGACTTTACAAGAAGAAAGGTGATATTGAGTCACTAATGAAAAGAGTAGGTTTATGGGAAGATAGAGATATGATGGTAGGAGAGTTTTCAAAGGGTATGAAAATAAGATTAAATATCGTTAGAGCAATGTTAAACGATCCAACTATGTTATTCTTGGATGAACCTACAAATGGATTAGACCCAACAAACGCTATGATTTTAAAAGATATGATTAGAGAGTTTAGAGAAAATGGTGGAACTGTTTTTATTACATCACATATCATGAGTGATATTGATCAATTATGTGACCGTGTAGCATTTATTGTTGAAGGTAAAATAATTGAAATGGATTCACCAAGAAATCTTAAAATAAAATATGGAAAAAGAACAATGACATTAGAATATAAAGAAAAAAACGAAACAGTTACAATTGAGTTTCCCTTAGATAACATTGGTAAAAATAAAGAATTCTTAAACCTTTTACAAACAAAGGAAGTTGAAACATTACATAGTGGAGAAACTACACTTGAAGATATTTTCATAAAAGTAACAGGAGTACAACTTAAAGATGAACAATAGACTAACATTCTTAGTAAAAGGTGAATTAATAAGATTACATAAATATAATATTACTTCTGTTAGTATCATAGTTGCCATTTTATGGGGAGTAATGTTGTACTTTGTAAATGCTTCAATCTTTGATACAATCTTACCATTACTTGTTATGATGGACTCAACAATAATGGCTTTGATGTTTGTTGGAGCCGTGATGTTCTTTGAAAAAAGTGAATCAACAATTTCAACAATGCTTGTAACACCAGTAACAAATAGAGAATTGATTGTTTCTAAATTAATAGCCAATACAGTGCATAACGTAATTGCATCTTTACTGTTAGTAATTGTGTTCGTGTTTGTAAAGGATGTACAAATTAATTTCATAATACTATTTATAGGAATCATGGTGTGTACAACTTCATTCACTCTTGGAGGAATTATACTATCGTATTTTTCTAAAGATTTCATGGGTTTATTAATGTATGTAGTAGTTATAATGATTTCGTTAATTATCCCTTTTGTGTTACTGATGATGGGCATCATCAGTGGTCCAGTATGGGAAAATATTCTAATGTTTAGTCCGATTCAAGCAGCTCAAGAAATAATAAATGCAGGCTTTGAAGGTTATGTATTTACTTATAAATATTTTGTAAGCCTTGGATTGTTATTATTTGGTGGAATTTTAGGATATTACTTTTATGCATTACCAAAATTTCAAGATTACGCAGTTAAACAAAGTGGGGTGTAATAATGTTTAAAACAGTCCTATTGGCAGAATTAAAAAATATGTTAAGAGACAAAATGTATTTATTCTTTGCAGTCTACCCAGTCCTAATGGGTATACTTGGATATTTATTAATTCCTTACATGGAAAACAGATTACCCGAAGGCAATCTATGGCCCAGTATTCTCGCTATGTTTATAATATTAGTCACTGGATTTATTTTCGGTGCCCTAACAGGATTTACATTACTAGATGACAAAGATGACTCGGTTTTAATGTCATTAAAGATCACTCCAATTCCAGTAAAGTATTATGTAATTGTAAAGTTGTTGGCAGGATATATATTTGGTGTTATTGCAACTTTCTTGTTAATAATTGCAACTGGATTCTTACCAGGAGCTAGTATTTGGGTAATTATTGCTATATCTTTAGCTGGGGCAATTCAAGCTCCAGGAGTTGCCTTAATAGTAAATTCATTTGCAGATAACAAAGTAGAAGGATTTGTAATAATGAAGTTATCCGGAATGATTCTAGCATTACCTGTAGCGGCATTCTTTGTAATGGAATGGCAAGAAGTATTTCTAGCAATTGCCCCAGGTTTTTGGACTGCTAGAATGATTCAAATTGAATTACTTCCTACTATGGATTATAATTTAACATTCATCGCATACTTTCTTGTAGGAATAATATATAATATGGGATTTTTGTATTTGTTTATGAAAATCTACACAAAAAGAAGCAACATTTAGGAGGTGAATTATGCATACATTTGGAGTAGTATTAGTGATTTATGGTTTAATTTGCGCTATCGTTATAGCCACAAGATTACCGCTTGCTTATAACTCAGCAAAATTCAAGGCTATGGAAAAAATGATGGGTAAAAAAGGTCTAAACATCTTCTTGTTAGTTTGGACAGCTCTTGTGCTTGGAGCGGGAACATTAATTATAATGTTTAATCAATAATAGTCTCTATGTTTCATGTGCTTAAAAAAATGTTAGTGATCGATTGATCACTAACATTTTTTATTTGTATGATTCATATTCTAAGTCTAGGTTTAAAATCAAGTCTTCTATAAAGAAAATATCCAACAAATATAATTATAAAGTTACTTAGTAACATCGCTGTCCAAATACCACTATTTCCCATATCTGTGAAATACTTAAAGATGAATATGAGTGGTATCCTAAGAATCCAAAGTCTTGTTACTCCGAAGATAAATGTATATTTGGTTTTCCCCGTTCCATTAAATGCACCTATAAATGTTTGGAAAATCGCCATTAAAGGAAGCCCAATAAGTAAATAAAACATATATCTAACAGCTAAGTCTAAAGCTCCTTGGTCTCCTTCTAAAAAGACACTAACTAAAGGTTCTCTAACTCCAAGAATTATCAGACTTAGAACAATCATAATTCCAACTGAAAATCTCATAGCTTTAGAAAATGCTTCTTTTGCCCTTTCTGGATTTGCATTCCCAATATTTTGTCCAATGTAAGCAGCAAGTACTGCACCTATTGCCATAACAGGATGAAGAATAAGACTAATAATTCTGTTCCCTACACTAAAGGCAGCTATTGTTTGATCTCCATATGAGATAATTATTGTATTCATAATAATAAACCCAATTGCAGTTATTGCTTGTCCACTTGCAGCAGGCAATGCAATATTGATTATTTTTTTTGAAATAAATTTTTGAATTTTAAATTTACTAAATGAAATAGTAATACCGTCTTTTGAGAAAAATAGTTGGTACATTATAAATGGTACAACTATAATATTTGCGATCACTGTAGCATATGCTGCCCCTTGTACTCCAAGGTCTAAGTGTGAAATTAAGATTGGAGATAAAATGATATTTATTATCATTGTGATCACTCCAAAAACAACTGGAGTAACGGTGTCTCCACCAGATTGCCTAATTGCAGTAAATGCAAAGAATATGAAGACAAAAGTTAATTCAAATGATCTAATCTGTAAATATGAAATACTATTTTCAAGTAAGTATCCTTCAGCTCCCATCATATTCATGATATAAGGTGCACCGAAATATGAAATTACATTCAAGATAATACCAGTAATTGCTGCTATAAAGAAAAGGTTTGTAGCGTATCTTCTGGCATCTTCAATTTGATTAGAACCTACAAATTGGGATATCAATGCAGTACCTGCAATTGCTAAACCCATTCCAAGAGAAATAAAGGTGAAAATAACAGGAAAAGTAATCGAAATAGAGCTAACTGCTTCTGCACTAAAATTAGGAATTTTAGACACAAAATACATATCAACTAAATCATGAATTGTTTTAATAAAGTTATTAATCATAAGTGGTAATGCAAGTAAGATTAATCCTTTATATATGTTTGGATCCTTTAAAATTAAATATCTTCTGTTATCATCTTTTGACATGTTACACCTTCTCAAAAAATATTATATCACAAATAAAAAAAAGCACCCATAGTCAACAAATTTCTTTTTGTCATATTAAAAGCACCTACACAAAATTTATTATTATGAGGTGCTTAACATTATGCATATTATAATAAGTCTCCCTAATTCAAAAAAAGAATTATGAGTATTAATCCATTGGGATTTTTTTACACAAATACTAAATATTAGTTTACTCTTTAGTTTCTAAAGGTGGTCTAGGACCGTAATATTGATAATATCTAGTTTCTATCCGACCATTGTAAAGTTTTCTTTGTCTGTCAGCTTTTTTATTATATACTGCTTCGAATCCTTCAAATGAAGTAATGATATATTTAGACCAAGTGTCAAGTTTATTAAATATATTACCCATATTTTTATACAACTTTTCTACTTCTTTTTGATCTGATAATCTTTCTCCGTATGGTGGGTTAGATATGACTATTCCATAGTCGTGCGAATAATCAACATCTATAAAGTCATTGCTAGAAAAAGTAATGCAATCATCTACTCCTGCTTCTTCTGCATTTCCAATAGCTGCCTCAAGATTTTTTCTAGAAATGTCAGAAGCAAATATTTTTATATCCGCATCGTGATTAATTGCAAGATAAGCTTTTTTAGTTTCTTCTTTCCAGATTGCATCTCCAATAATCGGCCAATGTTTAGATGCAAAATCTCTACTAAGACCAGGTGCAATGTTTCTTCCTATTAATGCGGCTTCTATAGGAATAGTACCTGAACCGCAAAATACATCGTATAAAACTCTGTCTTTTCGCCAAAAACTTAGCATTACTAAAGTTGCTGCTAAAGTCTCTTTTAATGGTGCTTCAACAGTATTGATTCTATATCCTCTTTTATGGAGTGCTGGTCCTGATGTATCTATTGTTAGTGTGGCGATATCTTTTAAGAATGCTACTTGAATTGTAAATTCTGCACCTGTTTCCTTAAACCAAGAAACGTTATAGTGTCTCTCTAAATTTTTAGCAACAGCTTTCTTTACCATTTTTTGACAGGCAGGAACACTTGATAATTGTGATTTAAGTGACTTCCCATTAACTGTAAATATACCATCAAGAGTTATAATCTCATGCCAAGGTAAATTTGTCGTTTGATCAAACAATTCATCAAAAGTAACTGCTTTAAATTCTCCCATTTTAAGGAGTACTCTGTCCGCACTTCTTAACCATAAATTAGCTCTAGCAATACCTGCTTTATCACTTAGAAAAGTAACCTTACCATTTTCAGTTTTTACAACCTCAAACCCAAGGGCGATTAGTTCTCTTTTTACAACTGCTTCAATGCCAAAAGTTGTAGTGGCAATTAACTCAAATTTTTCCATAGTTTCTCCTCATCATGTTACGTATTAAACAATCAATCCTATTAATTGTTTTTCTTATCTAAAATTCAGATGTTTCCATTAGTTCATCTAAATATTGTATTTCATATAAAAAATCACTATATATATCATTTAATCTATTTGTTGATAAGTTTGTTTGTTTTCTAATATGCGTCTTAGGGACATACGCGAAATGAATTTCATCATTTGTGATACTTAAATATATTTTTTTTGCTTTTAAATCCGTTTTCAATCTACTCATTGTATCCAAATATTTTTCCTCGTTGTAAGAAAAGCGATTTCCTTCTTCAATGAATACTTTGAATTTTTCTTCCTCCTCTACTCTTTCAAACTTCACTCCTGATAACCTAGGTTTTGAATGAGATCGGATTTGTAATAGACTTGAGCTACTATATTTAAGCGTGCAATAAATACCATTAAAATGAACTGTTTTGTTCTTTCCCCCACCAGTTATTAAAATAGTATCAAATATCTCAAATATGTTGTCATTTGGCGATACTCCTTTAACATGTCTATATACACTAGCTCTAGCATGCTTTGAAAAAAGACCACTTCGCTTGTTAAAATCAAAATCTCCTTTTTCAAAAGGAGTATACTCATAGAATGTCCCTTTTTCTAGATTTATTTTGTCATATATTTCTTTATATAAATAATTGAAAGCAGGTTTATCACTAACACTTACAAAGCTAACAGTTACTGCAATAACAAGAAAAAGCATAGTCATGCCACCGTAAACCCCATACAAAATAACTCCTGTCTCATTATTAAGCAATCCTGGAATCAATGCCAAAATAACAAGTATCCCTACAACTACAAGTAGGATTGATACCCATATTTTTTGAATTTTTTTACTTCTCTCTTTAATCATTTTGTTGTATTTTGTTATAACTTCTCTTGACTCTGATTCTATATACATAGCTACTCTCCAACATAAGACTTTCACACTAAAATTATAGCATAATCTAATCATCTAATACAAACTAATCTATTCGCGATAAAAAAACATTAATATCAAATGCTTTAAGCAATATTAATGTTTTATTATTATTTTATTTTTTATCGTCTTCAAATGTTAATTTACCATCTTTGTAATCATCTAATATTTTTTGAATGGTATTTCTCATTTCTTGGTTCCCTGGTTTACAGCTAGTTAATGGTTGATTATTATTAACGATCTCATTTGCATTTGCCATGCAACCAGGAGTTCCACATGCACCACAGTTAAAATGTGGAAGTTCATCATAAACTGCTTGTACTAAGGGGTGCTCTTTAACTGTCAAATATTTACTTGCGATACCAATCGCAAGTCCTAAAACAAGTCCAATTGCAGCGATTTCTATAATAGCTATTAACATTATATCAACCCCATAAACCCTTTGAAGATAAATGCCATAATTGATGCGGCAATAAGTCCTGAAGGTATTCCTTTGAATCCTTCAGGGATTGGTGCTTTATTCATAGCTTCACGGATATAACTAAAAGTAAATATTACTGCAGTATATCCTAAACTTGTGAAAGCACTAAAAACGATTGTTTCAGTAAATGTAAATCCATTTTGAATGTTAAGTAACGCAACACCAAGTACAGCACAGTTTGTAGTAATTAGTGGTAAATATACTCCAAGTGCGCTATATAGCTCAGGTGAAAACTTCTTAATAGCCATTTCTAAGATTTGAACCATAGCTGCAATTACTAATATAAAGACAATTGTTCGCATGAATGTCAAGTCAGTAAAGTTATTAAACTCACTTGGTGAAAGAATATAATAGTAAACTGCCCAAGTTACCATACCGGCAATTGTAATAACAAAGAAAACTGCAAGACCCATACCGAGTGCCTTTGAACGTTTATTTGAAACTCCTAAGAAGGAACATATTCCTAAAAACTGATTTAGAATTATATTTTGCACTAAAAACGATGTAAATGCTAACGTTAATAACTCATTCATTAGTTAGGACCTCCTTAGTGTTTATTTTAAAAATATCTTTGTTTTGTTCTTCTTCTAAAGCTGCTTTCTTAGCTGCTTTTTTAGCTAATGCAACTTTGATTTTTTCATCCATTATCGCTTTCGCTTTCTTTTGTTTATCAATACGAACAGTATTAATAATCCCTATTAACAATCCAAGTGTTAGAAATGCACCTGGTGGAGATACTAAGAATGTAGCTGCTACACTTGCTTCAAACAAAGTAAATCCAAGTAACTCAACAGAACCAGTTCCAAGTAATTCTCTTGTGAATGCTAGTGTACTAAGTCCTAAGGTAAACCCAAGACCCATTCCAATACCATCAAAGATTGAATCTTTAATTGTATTGTCACTAGCATATGCTTCTGCTCTACCTAGTATAATACAGTTAACAACAATTAATGGTAAGTAAATACCTAATGCATCATATAAATTAGGAATATATGCATTTAATAACCATTCAATTAAAGTTACTACTAATGCGATAACAACAATATATACCGGAATTCTAATTTCTGGTGGTACAATATCTTTTATTAATGCTATTAACCCATTTGTTAAGATTAAAACAAATAAGACACTTAGGCCCATTCCTAATCCATTTTCAAGGGATGTAGTAACTCCTAAGGTAGGACACATTCCGAGTACTAATACAAATGTTGGATTTTCTTTAAATAATCCTTTTAAGATATTGTCTTTTGGTGTAATTCTTCTTTTTTTATTAGCCATCAATGTGTACCTCCTCATCTACATAATGAGTACTGATCATTCGAAACATTTCATCAATAGCTATCCATGTAGTTGATGCTCCTGCAATTACATCTACGGTAACACCTGGGATAGTTTGTCCAAGTAATTTATCTATTTCATCTTCTCTTGTATATTTTTCACCAATATTCGGTGTTTCTCCATGTTCATAATAAGTTACTGCAACTACTGTATCATTGAAAGGGTCTATTGCAATTAGAGCGTTAACTAATCCGTTTCGCCCTTGTGCTTTGACATTATATATAATAGCGTGTACTTCTAAATCACTATCCAATACTTCATAAACACCAGTAATCACACTGCTGTATTTTCTATCAAGTTCTTGATAGAAATTGATTGGTTGATCATCATTTTTTGTGTATCCATCATCAGGACTATATAGTAACGCGATACTGTTAGTTATTTTTATATCTCGATTTTCTGCTATTTTAGGTGCAGTAAGTTCATATCCCAAATAGGCAATTGCTGTAACTAAGGCTGCTGTAACTGTTAAGAAAGCAGCAAAGTATAACGTTTTATTCATCTTGAGCACCATCCTTTTTAGGCACTACTTTTCTTGGCTTAATTGTCTTTTTAAATGATTGATTTATCATTGGTGTTAACATCATCATGAATAATATCGCAAAGAATATTCCTTCTGGGTATTTCCCAGCATTTCTAATAATTATAGTTAAAGCACCAACAACGACTCCAAATATTACTTTACCGCGAGCATCAACTGGGGTTGTTATAGGGTCTGTGCTTACAAACACAACAACAAACAACAGCGAACCGCTAAATAATTGGAAAAATGCATAATCAAATGCTTCATTATTTATTTGTCCAATAATAAACGCTGTTATTAAGAATGAACCGATAATCGTAACTGGAGTAATCCAGTTAACTGCTTTTTTGTATATTAAGAATCCAAGCATAACTAGAAGTACAACTGCACTTCCAACTATTCCAGGAACAATTCCAAGTGATACATCTAGCAATGAATACATTGGAGTATGAGATAATATATCAATAACACTTGTCACTCCACTTGCTTCATAAAGACCGCCTATACTTAGCGTATTATTAAAGAAATCATTATTAAATAACAAGTCTAAAACATAGTTATCAAATGACGTCATAAAAGCAACCCCATCAACTAATTGTGGCCACCCCATAGTTACGAAGATGACACCAACAAGTGAAGTATGGAAAATCATATGAGCATACCCACCAAATAATAACTTACCTAATAAGGTAGCAAGCACTGCTCCTAACCCAACTAACCAAAGTGGTGTTCCAATTGGAATTAACAGAACATAAATTAAAGCTGTTATTTTAGGATAAGATTTTTTAATTAATCCTTTCGAAACTTTTCTTGTTATATCTTTGTCATGAGAATAAAACAATATTTCAGTTTCAACTGTTGCTACAATAGCAACAATAATCATTAATGAAAGCTTCACTGCATACATAAATGAATACATATAGTAATTAGTAAATATCATTATCACACTTAACACGATAAGAGAATAATAAATTAGCTTCATGTTATCATCTTTTACAAACTTAGATCTTACTGATGGTAATAGCATTAGTTTCATAGCCATTTATGTTTCCTCCTATTCGTCATTATAGTTTACTTTCTTAGTAAATATGATGTATTTCCATGTTTGATAACCTATTATTATCGGGAAGAATATTGAGACTGCAATTATAATTACCTTAAGTGAAGAAGGACCTGCCATTGCGTCATACAAAGTTATTCCATATGTTACATCTATGTGAGAAGGTACCATATAAGGAAACATTCCAGTAAATCCAGTTAACAAGAATAAAGCCATAGTAAGAATTGAAAACGTAAAGAGTTTTTTAGCGTTTTCTTTATATCCAAAATATGTAGTTAGAATAGCGAATATAACTGTTAATGCAGGATAAACAAAATAGGAATATGAGCTCATAAATAACTCACCAATAAAGATAGATGAAACGGTATTATTGAATCCCATAAATACTAATAAAAGTAATATAGGAACACTATAAATAACTCCAACCTTCTTCACAAATTGAATTGCTTTTTTACCTAAATCCCCAGATGTTGTTAAATGAATCCATCCAGCTCCAGAAACTAAGCTAAGCGCTACAAATAATAACCCTCCTGATATTCCAGTTACATTAAAAATAGATAAGAAACCTTCAGTCATTCCTGTTTCTCCTAAAGGGAAACCACGGAAGACATTTGTCAAATAAACACCAAGTATAAACATGATTGCTATACTTGAAACAGTCCAAGTAATTATCATTGATTTAATCCATCTTTTTGAATCTAACTTATATATTACTTCAATCGAAACTCCTCTACCAATTATTGCATATATTAGCAAGAAGAAAGGAATATATAAATGAGTTAAAGTAGTTGCAAAAACTAATGGAAATGCTCCTAGTGTAATTGTAAGAGCTCCTACCACCCAAACCTCAATACCATCAAAATGTAGTCCTGATGCAACCTGAATTTGTTTTCTTTCACCTTCGTCTTTAGCAACACTCATATTGAGTGCACTAGATCCAGTAATAAACATTTCTTGAATAATATAGATAGTCCATGAAAAAGACACAATGACGAATAAGATAATTCCTAAAGTATCACTACTCATTATCTTCACCTCCAGTTGGTTCTACTAATCCTTTTTTAATACGCGATATTGTTAATGCATAATCCATTACAAACAATATTGCGTAAAAGACTGTAATAGAGATTAAACTAAACCATACTTGAGAAACCGGAACATCGCTAATCCCTTCAGATACTTCCATGAAACCATATATGATATAAGGTTGTCTTCCCATTTCTGCGACCATCCAACCAAATGTAATTGCTAGATAAGGTAATGGTACTAGATAAATATATATTTTTTGTAATGTTTCAGATTTAAGATATTTTTTAAAGAATACGATAGTATATAATGAGATAACTATAAATACAGTACCTAAAGTAAGCATTAGTCCAAAAGCAACTCTAACAACAGCTTCTAATGCTCCAGTTTGAGTACCAGTTATCATAGCTATTTTTGTAGGCTGAATTGCATTTATAAAGTCTAAATATGAACTACCACTTATAGCAATCAATATTGATGAAACTAAGATAATCCAACCAGCGTATTTTGCACTAACTGCAAAAATCGCTTTGTCTTCTTCTTTTCCTTTAAGTAAATGCCACGAGCTAATGGCAAGAACGACAAACCCACTTAGAATAATAGCTGATAAATGATTATGAACTAACATATACCAAGCATATGGATTAAAGACTAGCTTAGAGAAATTCTCCAAAATCATCTTGGATCCGTCCCAACTTGCTCCAACAGGATTTTGCATAAATCCGTTTGCGGTAATAATCCATAATGCAGAAAATGTTGTTCCAATAGCTATCATTGACACAACAATCAATCTCAAACGTTTTGAAATTGTATGTCTTCTAAACAACCATATTCCTGTGAATGTTGATTCTAAAAAGAATGCAACAATTGCTTCTAAAACGAGTGGAGAACCAAATACATCTCCCATAGCAATTAAATATGCTGCCCAGTTAGTTCCAAATTGAATTGTCATTGCAATTCCTGTTACAATACCGAAAGCGTAATTAATTAAGAAAATATCACTAAAATAATTAGATAGTTTTCTAAATTTATCTTCTCCCTTAATGTAATATCTAATCTCAAAAACAAGGATAATTAATATCAATCCTACTGTTAATGGAACAAAGATAAAATGAAATGCTATTGTAAATGCAAATTGTAGTCTACTCAGTACAGCTATCATATTTATTCCTCCTATGAAATATCTTCATTTATATTTTATCATAGTATACAAAATTACAGCTATAAACGCTAATAATATTAATTCTAAATAGTGATTAATTCATTACCTTATTCTTTTCGTTTATATAGTAACAAAATAATAAATGCTCCAACACCTAATATAGTTGCTACTATTCCACCAATCATATGAGAAACATATACTTCTGTAAACTCAAACATTCTTAATACTAAAGATAATACAATATATGAAAACAAGAATATCAATCCTGAATATATTGCTTTTTCAAGTAAGCTCATCTTTTTAACTCCTTAATAATTTTATTATTTAAGTAAAGAACAGCAATCACAACATAGACTACTCTATTTTCCCAAGCTGATACATATATTAAATGTGTAAACAACGTTACATAAATAAGATAGGCTGCTTTTTGAATGTTGCGCCATTCTTTTGGATTAATCTCTTTCCTTATAACTTTAAAAGAGATTAAAGTTAAAGGAATCATTATAGCATAAGCTACAATACCAAACAAATTAACTCCACCAAGAATCTTAAATATATGTCCTAAAGCATGTGGTGAAATCATAATAAAAGACAAAATAGAAAATACTCCTCTATTCGTTTTAAGTCTTTTACTAATAAACCACTTATTTGGAAAAACACCAGTAAACATAACAACAAGGATTAATCCGTATCCTATCAGTCCATTGGTTACAATATCAAAATATTTTATCTCGTGAAAATACAATGAAGTTGCTGAAATTATAACGCCTAAAATATAAAAAATATATGCTTTTTTAAACATATTTCTAAATCTAAAAGATAATGCTAAAATAATTCCTGATACCTCTAAAACTATTAAAGAATTACTTAATAACCCTGAAGCAATTGCTAGTAATAAAACCAATATTATACTGATCATCTTGTCACCTCTTATTTAATAATAAAGACAACTAATTATAGCACAAAATTAGCAATCGCCTATTACATAAACCCTAAAAATCTAAACATACACAGAAGACTATAATTTGAACATAACAAAAATAAGACAAACACATGATAGTTTGTCTTATTATTTAATAATCTCATTCAGTACAAACGAGTATTCTGTTAATCCTTTAAGCCCTAAATCATTCAACTGATAGACTCCTCTTTCGATTCTATCAAACCAGTTATAATAATTTTTTTGTAAAATTGAAGCACACTTCAAATCATTTGAAAGACTTCTAATTTCCTTAACTGATAAAGGAGAATCTTTTAAATGATAAGCTATTACCAAAGCTCTTTCTCTATAAGAAGTTATTATTTTAGTTTTGGTAACTCCTCCAACATTAAATGATGTATATCTTTGTTCGAATTCTTTTAGTAGTTTTCGTTTTTTAATCTTGTTTTTTCTTAAAGTATAGTTTTTTGGATCTAGAAAAGTTTCTACTGTTTCTCTCTCAATATTTACAAACATAAGACCTAGCTGAAGTCTTCTAACTAAATGCATTTTCTCTCTAAATTGTTTAGATCTTAATTGTTTAGAAGAGGGTTTCTCAATTGCTAGATAAACGTAATCACTAATTCTTTGTCTTTTACAACCCTGATACATCAGTGTAGTATTTAAAGTCTTTTTCATTTCAATAATGATAACAAGATCATCTTTAACAGCTACAATATCTGCATTAAGAACTTCTGCTTTAACAGAAAAATCTAAATCCTCAAGATGACTCTTAATAAATTTATACATATCCTTTTCTAGCACAATAACACCTCTTGACTTTACTTGATTTTTAAGACCGAATACTCAATAATGACACCATAAAATGCGCCAACTAAGAATCCTATATGATCATTAAATCCAGTCGAACTATAAAATGCAAAAGAAATTAGTAAACCAATAACTGCTCCTCTTACTAATGCTTTTTTGATATTTGGTTCTGCAACAAAAAGACCAATTACAATCCCCATTAGTAATCTATTAAACCAAAAAGAAAACAAATATTCAAAACTGTAGTCAAAACCTGAACGCACTTGAGCACCAAGTACACAAATCACACCTAATATAGCACCTGCTATTATTGAAAGTAATAATCTTTTATTCAATTTAATCACCTCTTATTTAAACTATAACATATCGTATTTTTAATGTATCACTAAAATACAGTTTACTATTTGTGTCCAATTTTTGGAACTATACAAATGAATCGAAACATGTTTTTACCTGAATTTCTAAATTGATGAGTAGCACCTGATGGTACAAAAGCATAAGATCCCGCACTAACTTTATTTATTTTTTCATCAATAAGCAGTTCTCCTTCACCATCAATCATATAGTTGATATGTGGCCACGGGTGGCTGTGTTTAGGAGTATATCCATCTTCATCTACTTCTACAACTCGCATTACATAATCTTCCCAGCCTTCAATAGAAGATACCAAAACCTTCATCGCAGAGTTTTTTGCACCATCCATTGTAATAACTTTGCTCTCTAAATCTTTAATATTCCCAATAACCATTATTATCCTCCATTTAAAATTTATTTATATCATCTTTATTATATCACGCCTTATATAAATTATAAGGGCAAATGACATGATTCCTTTCTAGAAAAAACAGAAAAACAAAAAATCACAATCTAGTTTTCTAGATTGTGATTTTTATTACCCTACAAATACATCATTAAATTGTTTTGTTACTCTAATAAAAGTAGTACATTTAGATAATTGTTTTAAAGAAGGAGCACCCACATAAGTACATGTAGATCTAATTCCTCCAAGTAAATTCCTAACACTATATTCAACCTTACCTCTATAAGGGATCCTTACTGTTCTTCCTTCGGAGCTTCTATAATCTGCAATACCACCATGATGTTTGTCCATTGCAGTATCTGAACTCATTCCATAAAATTCTACAAATTTTCTATTTTGATACTTCGGTTCTTTCAATTCTTTTCCAACCAATCCTGTCAGATAAGTTTCAAGAATAACCTCTCCCCCACCTTCATCATGTCCAGCAAGCATTCCTCCAAGCATGACAAAATCAGCTCCAGCGCCAAAAGCTTTCGCCACATCTCCAGGAGATGTACATCCTCCATCTGAAATGATATGAGCCCCAAGACCATGGGCTGCATCAGCGCACTCCATGATTGCACTTAATTGTGGATATCCAACACCTGTTTGAATTCTAGTAGTGCATACACTACCTGGTCCGATACCAACTTTAATTATATCTGCACCTCTTAAAATTAATTCTTGAGTCATATCAGCAGTAACAACATTACCAGCAATTATTGTATGTTTTGGGTAATCTCCTCTAACTTTTTCCACAAAATCTCCAAAGGCATTAGAGTACCCATTAGCAACATCAATACAAATATATTTTATACTTGGACATGTTTTTAATATGAGTTTTAATTTCTCGTAATCATTCTTGCTAATTCCTGTACTCACTGCAAAATATTCAGGATTAAGATTAAAATTACTAAAATCGTCCAAATCATAGCTTTTTACTAAACAAGTAAAAAGTTGTGATTTTTCCAATTCCACAGCCATTTCAAGTGTTCCTACACCATCCATATTAGAGCCCATGATTGGAACTCCATCCCAATCATGTTTGCTGTATTTAAAACTATATTTTCTTGTTAAACTAACTTCTTTACGACTACTTAAAGTAGATCTTTTTGGTCTAATAAGCACATCCTTAAAGTCGAGTTTAATATCATTTTCCATTCTCATAATGTTACCTCCTAATTTATTCACAGTTTAATTATAACAAACAAATATGATAATAGTATAGTTGGTTTCAGAAAAAATAAAAATAACCGGAATTTAATCCAGTTATTTCAAAATAGTTATTACGTTATTTTTCTATCGGATGCCCTACTGTCGCAATATAAATGGTGAATTCATTTTCTCCATCTACACCTAGTAATTTATCGCAATCGAGTTGCGAATATGCTCCAATTGCAACCATACCTAAGTCTAAACATGTACTATTTAAGTAAAGATTTTGGCAAGCATGGCCTGCCTCCATTGAAATCATTTTATGTGCAGTGAAACTATATTTATATTCAGTTCTTATTGGAGTTGTTGTCCAAAAAAAGACAACTTGAGCACCTCTAAATTGATTATTTAGAGCTCTATTCACTAAATTGATGTCTACATCTCTATTAATTATATAAAGTTTTCCGTCTCTACCATTGTAGTGATATAATCCTTTTTCAAAACCTTCAACATTATCAATGTAAAGATAAGTTTCTAATGACTTTGTAGCTCCTGGAGTAGGGATTACACCCATAGTCCAGTTATTACCTATCTTATGTATCTTGCAGGTATTTATAACTAGATAACTTAGTTCATCAAAAGTTAATGCTTGATTCTTATACTGACGAATACTTTTTCTTAACTGAACTGATTCCATTAATGAATGTTTCTCTAAATGGGAAACATTCATTTCTAAGTCAATAATATTATCACTTTCATACTGTTTTAGGTAAACAGGTCTTTCTAATCCTTGGCCTTGGTGAGTCTCTTTTGAATCAAGTTCCTCCCAAAGAGGTTTTAGGCTGTTTCTATATATCTTGTTAATCTTTTCCATTTCTTGTTTTTTCATAATAACACCTATTTTATCCTTTCAAAATATGACTATTTACAATTTTTTTATTATTGTTTTCAATAAGCTTCAATATGTATTTTGACTTAACTTGTTTTGAAGCTATTATCTGTTTCATTGGAGGCAGTTTCAAGATAGCTCCAAGAATAGAAGCTAGTGCTCTATGTTTAAAATGAGCTTGATTATCAAAAATAAGATTTTGTAATTTACCTGTTTCAATTGCTTCAAGTACAACTCGGTGAGCCATGTTTACAGGCGTAAATACTTTGCTTTCACGTGGGTTCATATCGATCGCATCAACCTTGCACACACGTGCACAAACACCACATCCTATACAATTTTCTTCATCTAATTGTGCAATTTTATCTTTCAAACTTGGAGTGTTCTTTGATACCATCGATAGTGCTTCTACAGGACATACTTCTACACATTTTGAACATCCCACACAATTTTCTTCAATGATGTGGCAAATAAAATTAGATGAATTTATTGCGATAGATGGTCCTACTTTTCTAGCACCGACAAGTGCTTCACAACAACAACTGCAACAATTACAAATGAAGGATACCTCATTTTGAACATTGTCTCCAAATTGGACCAGATTATGTTCTTTAGCTAAATCAAGTAAGTCCAAACACTCATCAACTTCTATTTCTCTAGCGTATCCATATTTAATTAAAGAAGCCGCAGTTTTATTAAATGTCATACATATTTCCATAGGTGCGTCGCAAGCTTCACCTACATGTTCTTTTTTATGTCGACAATAACAAGTTCCAACTCCGATATGACTTGCAGTTTTAATTACTTCAGTAGCTTTTTCAAAATCTAGAACATGAGTCATATGATCTTCTATTTGTTCTTCATGAACAAAAGTTCTTCCTATTGGGGTTGGTAAAGTAAGAAGTTCAGTTACAAATTCATCCTCAACATTCATATACTGATAAAATAATTCTCCAAGTAAATGTTGATCAAATTTACCTCCAATGCGCATCATAGAAAACTCAAAGAATCCAGCCATTGGTGGAGGCAAAGAAAAAGTCTGATTCCCATCTCTTTCAACATCAACTAATAAAGCTCTTGAAGCAAGTTCGTTTAGAACAACACTAGCCTCTTCATCAGTTTTTTTCCAAGCTTTTGCTGCGGTTTTAGTTGTGAAAGGTTTGATTGGTAATAAAGAAACTAATTTTGCTTCTTCTTCAGAAAAAAGTAATTTGAGTATTTCATAGAGAGTATCTGACGGTGGTACTCCTTGAGGAAACTTATTTAATCTTTTTACTAACTTTTCATATCCACTCTTTGCAGTATTGTGTCCCATAATATCCTCCTGTATAATTGTAAATTATTTTTTTAATTAATATTGCAAATTTGAAGTTTTTTGCTTATAACAATTCTATCACCTTATTACTATTATATCAAAAATATCAGAATATATAGGATACCTTTCTAAAAAATATAGAAAAAACACTTCAAGCTAGGCTCAAAGTGTTTTTTTCTTTAAAATAAGAGGTTTTGTAAATAAATTATTATTTATAAGGACTGAAGTCAACGTTACTAAAAGTATCGTCACTTTCGTCTTTATATCCTGAAGCAAAAATTGTATCGTAAGTTAATTGAGGATTTGTAGCTAATAATGTATCGATTGGAGAGTAAGCAGTTGCTGCACCATCAATTGAAGGTCCAGAAGTTAAACCAAGTAATCCATCTACACCATCTACAACGTTTTTAGCGATTGCAACTGAATCTGCAACTAATTTAGAAACGTCTTTGAATACTGTCATAGTTTGAGTCCCTTTACCTTTAATAGGATCTCCCATTAAACTAGCTAAAGTTACGTTAGAAGCATCTTGTCCAGTTGTGAAATAATTTTCATAAGGTGTTTCCATTTTTGCAAATTCTTGTCTGATTGCAGCTGAAGTATCATCATTTGGAGCTAATACAAATATGCTGTCAGAAGTTTTAGTAATGTTAGCAACTACAGCAGCAGCTTTTATACCAGCTTCTTCAGGATTCCAGTCTGTATCAACTGGTAACATAGCAGCTTGTAAAGCATCTTTAGCTGCATCATTAAATGTAGCTTCTGTGTACAATGCAACATCACTGAAAGTATCATTGATGTTTACGATATTAAAGATTCCAAGAACAGGTTGTAATTCTTCAAATGCTCCACCAAAGAAATAAGTAGCATTTGGCCAGTCAGCAACACGTCCTGCGAAGATTGCAAGATCACATGGAGCTGCAGTAGTACATCCTTCAGCAGCAGCTTGAGTAGCTAAGTGAGCTCCCATAGCTTTACCAACATTCCAACTATTGAAAGTTGTGTAGAAATCTGCAGCGTCTGTAGCTGATTTTGCCATACGGTCATGAGCTATTAATAGTACGTCAGCTTCGTGAGCTGCTTGAACTGCACCAGCACCAGAACCTTCGGTAGTCAGAATAATAACTTCTGCCCCTTTAGCGATTAAAGCTTCAACATTTGTTTTTTCTTTTCCTTCATCACCTTCTGAGAATAAAATCTCATATTCGTAACCTTCACCAAGAGCATCTAATTCTTCAATAAAGAATGCTCCATCTTGATTTGCCCATCTTTCTTCAGATGCATCTGGTAATACAACACCAATTTTGATTGTGTCTTTTCCCCCACATGCTGCTAAAGATACCACAAGCATTGATACTAGTAAAAAACTAATAATTTTTTTCATTTCTTTTTCTCCTTCTATTTTTTTATTTTTAGTACATATTTATGTACCTGGTTCCTAAGTTAA
>Ga0208647_1000173_pt1 | contig 24475 bp, 29 predicted proteins | sample AntAceMetag02UKA_FD_184765 | JGI IMG/M metagenome (GOLD analysis project Ga0208647, IMG submission 184765) | Saline lake microbial communities from Ace Lake, Antarctica - Antarctic Ace Lake Metagenome 02UKA (SPAdes) (version 2) | ecosystem: Environmental > Aquatic > Non-marine Saline and... | reverse complement strand
TACAGCACCATTTTACATTGGAATTGTTCTATTGATATGTTAGAAACAGGGTTTTAAGGAGATGATTATGAAAAGAGTTATAATAATTGCTATGGTATTGTTGTTATGTTCAGGACTGTTTGCGATAGTCACAGCAGAAGTTATCGAAGTCAAAGAGACAAGGAAAGGTATTATAAATATCAAAGTAGAATACATGGAAAATGATGTTGTATTTGACACTGTTACATATACTATCTCATCTGGTGCAAGTTCACAGGCACAATTTAAAAACATCGATTTCAAGAAATATCTGGCTAAGAATAAAGCTAAATTTGCAGATGGAAGTAATTACGATCTGATACCTGAAAAGCTAGATTCAAAAGGCGTGGTCAAAGTTAAGATTCACTATAAAGAAAAAAAAGCTGTGAAGATCAAACCAGTTAAGAAAATATATGACATCAAGGTAGGTGATAAAAAATGAAGAAATTATTATGTATTTTAATTTTCACGATAATACTAACAGTTCCATTTTTTCTGAAAGGTGCAACAATTGTATTTTTCGGAGGAACTGATGATGGGACTGCTGCTACTGTTTCTACTGGTGCGACTGACAATGAGAAGGTTCCAACCCAGGGTTATGTTGACGATGCTATCCCAGTAAAAGCCACAGGCGCAGAATTAACGACAGGAACAGATGATGCGAAATTTGCAACAGCAAAGGCTATAAAAGATTCTCACAATGTACCTTCGGTTGCTCCAAGCACTGATGGAAATGTTCTGACTTCCAATGGTACTGATTGGGTTAGTGAAGCGGCGGCTGGTGGTGTAACCGCTGTATATGCGGAGATGTACGGAATCAATCAGACTACATCTGTATCTGTGATAACAACTTGGTACGAAATAAACGGTTTAAGCTCTGGCGTTTTTTCTGGTTGTACGATCGCAAATAGTGACATAACTGTTGGTTCTACCGGATTATATCTTATAGTTATTTCCGGAATAGGAAATGATGCCATAGACAATACTGAGATACCTCAATACGGGGTAAGCGTAAATGATTCAATGCAAGCTAAAAGTTATAGCAGAGCAGGATCTGGAGATAATGAATGTATAGCTTTAAGTGCAATTTTAAGCTTATCTGCGAATGACGTTTTAAAACTTGAGGTCGAGAATCTGTCAGGAACTCATGATATGTACATAAGGTTTGTAAATATGTCAGTTACAAAGCTATAGGAGTTAAAAAGCAATAAATGTCAATAATGTTATTTTAGAAAAATCAATAAATCAAGCTTCTGTTTTGGGCTATGGTACACCTGTTGGTATAAGTTGTATTGCTAATTTATCCAATTCGGATGTAATCAAACTTGAAATAAGAAATACAAGCGGAAATCAAAATCCAAAAGTGAATAGATTAAATTTTATTGTTAGCTTGATTGATTAGGATGGAATTATTAGCAAAAAAGGTTTTGATGAAGTGAATAAGATCGCAGGATTTCAGATAGATAAGTTGAATGTGATAGAATAGGACGCACTCAAAGCAAGGAGAAGGAAATGAACGGTTATGCACTAGATTTGATTATCGCAAAAAGCGGAGTATATCTAATTAACACAAAAGTTTTAGAACTATCTTCAGGAGATGTTTTAAGAATTGAAATTTTAGAAGGGAAATAAGGGAATAAATTGCCGTTTTTACAAGAAAAAGAAATAAGCAGGGAGTTCTTATATGAAAGTTTTATTGAACAGTGATAATGTTATTATAGCAAAGAGTGAAGAAATTACCGTTATAAAAGAAGGAAGATTTCAGGTAGAGGATACTATCTATGGACAGAACTTAGAGTTGACTTTAGTAGAAACTGAATTAAGTAGCGAAGTCCTCCTAGTACAGCAATGTAAATTAGTTGATGGAGAAGTAGTTGAAAATGAAAATTATGTAGTGCCGGAAGATCCAGAATAGTAGGTTCTATTTATAAGGAGTTCCAAGATGAGATTTTTAATAGCTTTTATAATATGGTTAATACTACTGCCTGTAATGGTAGGTATGAAACTACTGGGATTTGTAATGGTTCCCATCGCATTATTGTTCGCAAAAGATAGATTGCCAAGAATATTCTGGCCATGGGACAATGAAGAAGATGGGTTAGAAGGGCCGGAGTGGTTTTCCTCTAGATACAAAAACAAATTTTGGAGAAGATTTGTATGGTTAGCCTGCAGGAATATGGCGCATAACTTCGGAGTCCATGTATTGAGTTTTAAAAAAGAGGATATATCAAAAGTATTAGAGGTCAGGGGTAACAAGGACATAAGTGATTGGTCTGGTGTTGGAGGATTTTATATCGCACTGTACAAGATCAACAGAATGCCTTGGTATGCTTTTATGGTGTACATTATTAAGCCATTGACGTCGAACCACTGTGCAAGAGCACTATTTGGTTGGAAGATTTTTAATGTAGATAACGACTCAAGTCTTCCGGAGGCCAAAGCTGGGTTTGCGTGCACAGGGCATCCATGGAGAAAGTTTGGAGTAAATCCGTACACGGAAACCGAATAACCACGCAAGATATGCACCATGTATACACAAGAGTGCTACAAATACCCCCTAGTTTGACAAACATAAGTATATATAGTACAATGTGCTTGGTAAGTCAAACCAATAGGGGGTGTTTGCTTTATGAAATGTCCAGTATGTGGGGTACGTGGGTGTAAAAATGGATCCGATCATGACGAAGTACAAGTCTATAAATGCACAAACAAAGATTGCGCTAGGAAAACATATAGCAAGAAATCTATAATAGTAGACAACATTACAGGCGAAGAAATGATAGTGGCCAATGTGCGATTGGCTAAGACAAAACAGAGGCTGCAAGACACTCAGAGGATAGAACGAAAGTCTTTCCGAGAGCATGCTCGCATAGAAAATGCAGTTGTAGCGTATAATAAAGAACTTATATCGCTTCTTACAGAAAACAAGTTAAAGTTTTCCCCAACTGATAAAATAATAAAACCTACGGGTAAGCTAGGAATATTCCACCTAACCGATACGCACTTTAATGAGCTAATAGAGATCACAGGAAACACATTTGATTTTTCCGTTGCCTCTAAACGTCTTCAGAAATTCACACACTCTGCCATAGAATACTTCAAGTTCTCCCAGGTAGAGCACGTTCTAATTGCTTTCGGAGGGGACTTCCTTAATTCAGACCGCCGTCTTGACGAATTGCTGTCTAACGCAACAAACCGCTCTAGGGCAACATTAATGTCTGTTGAACTACTGCGACATATGATAGAGGATATCGTTAGATACTTTAACGTTACTGTAGCAGGTGTTTGTGGTAACGAATCTCGCGCAAAAGATGAACTCGGTTGGACGGACATTGTAGCAACAGATAATTACGATCATACAATGTTTGAGATACTTAGGTATCTATATGTAGATCGAAAAGATATTAGATTTGCACATACAGTAGGTACTGAGAGGGTTATCGAGGGGCTGATAGGCTTTAACATACTTCTAATGCACGGTATGACTGTGAAACAGAATACAGAAAAGTCCGTACAGAGTATCAGGGGCAAATATGCTGGAAAAGGAATACTAATAGACTTCATTCTATTGGGACATTTACATTCCTGCAGGATAGGGGACCACTACGCCAGGGGAGCTTCCCTTGCCGGAGCTAACGCTTATAGTGACCAGGGTCTACAACTACAAAGTAGGGCTAGCCAGAACATACACATAGTTCATGCCGATAAAAGTATTACATCAATAAAGATAGATGTGCAGAACACCGACGGGTATGAGGGATATGATTTTACACGATTGGGTGACGCGTATAATCCAAAGTCTGCAAGGAAACTTACCAGAGGTGAGACTGTTTTTCGGGTTATTATTTAAAAAATATATAATTCCTTGTATTTCCTAGCTCCGTATGATACTATCTAACTACATTAAATCTAGGAGGATTATTATGATATTTGATAGTGAACTACAGAAGCAGATGATTTTGGAAATAATCGAGGCACACCCTAAGCTTGGAATACAAGGAGACCTACAAACAGCGACACAATATATTGCTAATCTACAGGCACTTAAGATGGCTACTACAAGCGGATTAGTCGTAGCTCCTGCGGATATTTCAACAGCGTTAGCACCTCCGCCGCCAACTGTAACACATATTAACCCGGAAACAATCAGAGTGGTTGAAACCGTTTGTGATGAAACAGAAGAAGCTGAAACCGTTTGTGATGAAACAGAAGAAGCTGTTAAGAATAAACTAGATAAAAAAAAATCCACGGAAATCTTCACGATTTCATTTCCATAACTCCGATGAGATGAGGGCCCCTAGGGGCCCTTTATCTATTCCCAATGCTTTCTGCTATCAACCTTTTTAGCCCATTTTGTGCTGATGTTCTTATCTCCGAACCGCTGTGTCAACCACTTTGTTCTGGTTATCGTCTCAATGTTTGTTGTCATTGGCATGTACTTCCTAAAGAACTCAGCATCAAGTACTCCGTTAGAAACACCGAAGTACCCCCCTAGATTTACTCTATAAAAAAACTCATTGACGGACGTCTCGTCCAGATACCCAATACCAGCGCAGAACATTACAAGCGGAATCTGACCCATGGTCTCGACTTCCCCCTCAACCATATCCCACTCTTTTCCTAAAAACTTATACGATATTCCCATATATACCTCCTATTATTTATATTATTTTATACCCTAATTGACAAATACCCCAATATATAATAGAATGGGTACATGACACAGATACGAAAGAGAGTAACTAACATTTCACAACAGCCGGTAATTATAATTAACCGCACCCTTCTCCCTGGTGAATTGGAGTTTTTTCTGCACGCTGATTTAGTGCAACATTCACGAGCTTATGAGCTTGAGCTAGACGGGATACTACTTATCGAAGATGATGGTGCGGCATATGGTTCTGAAGGTGGAGCCCCTTACACAGAGACTATCTTTGACTCTGGGAACTACCCAACAAAAGCAACTGGCTGGGCGTCTGACGCAAAGGGATCATTGTTGAGCGAAACATTGTTCACATACGGCGGCGAAGGGCGATTATCATCGAAAATAATTAAACTGTACTCTGGTAATTCGGCTACACCTACTGTAGAGACCCTTATCCAGACAGAGGTGCATACATACGATAGCACAGACCTTTACAATATTAAAAAAACAGTGACAATTATATAATATGGCTAACAAAAAGAAGGATATACAATCAGACCCAACCGGGAACATAGCGTACGACTTATTCCGCGAGCAAATACTTGGAGTTATAAAAGATCTTCCGGAACTCTCAGGTGCTATACACGGTATAGAGACTAAATTATCCAATCTGCCATGCTACCTGTTAGACGGTGTTAAGAATTCGGTGGAATCTATTGAAGATGCCGTCAAAGAAACATCTTATCAAGTTGACTCCTTAAAATCCGCCCTAGACACACATACGAACTACTCTGAAAAAGATAATCTAAAAGTAGATACGCTTCTAAAGGATTTCACAGCCCTTAAAGAAAAACTCCAAGGGTACGAAGCTAAGATACAGGTATACCTAAATATAGCAGGGCTTATTGTAAATAATAAGAAAACTGTTATTTTTGTTCTTTCATCAATAGCAGTACTAATGGGGTCATTATTCTTTACGCTAGCTAACCCGACAGTATCATCTACAATACTGAAATGGTTCGGGGTTCTATAATGGTAACAGGAGATAGTGACGTGAGACCAAAAACAATAAGTTATATAGATAATGTATCATCAGTATTATTCAGTGCCTTATATACGGTAGCGCTGTTCAAGTCTACCAACGATTTAGAAAAGCTTTTGAGTACCCTGTTAACTGTGCGTATAAACACTATGACCAAGCTTAAAAAACTCATACTAAAGAACGGGGTATTCTACATTGTAGTAGCCCATCCAATGTATAAGGATGAGTTATCCGAGTTTAATGTTATATTTATTGATGAAGATTCCGTATCTTCGAAAGCAGATCTAATACAACGGGCAGTTAGGGTTACTGACATAGCCCAGACTTCATCCAGGAACAAGCGCATTGAAGCTGTCAACCAGCTATAGTATATTAACGGGTACCACGTCGCGGAAGAACGGGTAATAAAGATTCTAATCAAAATAACCGTCATCTTTCCCAACATACCCTTAAAATAAATGGGGAGTCCTTGGGCTCCCTTTTTCTTTAGGTAAAAAATAACCAAGCAATGTAAAAAAAGGAGCCCTCATGGGCCCCTAATCTTTTGGGTCGCTTGGCATTAGCAAAAAGGCCCCGAATATGGTTGGTAGGACCACGGGCCAAAAGAGTGCCATTAATACGCAAACAAATGATATCCAATAGGAGTCTGTTCTACCGGAAGACTTTGCGTACCGTTCCGACAACTGGAGAAGCAATACGAGGCATATAACTGCCCCTATTATGTAAATATGCATGCACTTCCCTCCAGCATCTACCCATTTAAGTTTCTTTTGCCGTCCTTCTAAGTATTGCAGTGTCACACAGACGATGCAACCACTTAAGTACGACTTTCATAACTATCAAAAACATAGTCATTTCATACCTCCGATCAATCTACTAGCACCACTTTCCCCCAGCCGGGCATCTTCGCGGCGTGCTGTCCTTCTTCCACAACTACGAATGTTCTTTTACGACATTTCTCTGGCCATGGAGTATACCCGTCTGTCAAACAGAAGATTGTATCCACCTCCTTATCCTTTATGAGCAAGTCAAACGCCGGACGGAGATCGGTACCACCCCCACCGCGCAGTTCAAAGTCGTCTATCTTTTCAACAACTTTATCATAGTGGATCTTTGTATCGATCACTATAACCCTTGCATTTACTTTATATCTCTTAAACCCAAGATTGAGAATAGAGATGAATTTATTTGCCGTGTCACCCAGTATAGATCCGGACGAATCAAATATAACACCAACCCTGGCCGGCTTATATGATACGTCGTCTGGGATGTACATCTTAGAAAGGTACCTTTGATACACTACGTCTGGCTCGGATATCTCAATATCATCGTAACCAGCCAGCACCTGCTCAGAGAACCTGCGTAAGTACTTCTTCCAATCAAAAACAACTCCCCTGGCAAATTCAAACTCTCGTAGCATACCACCAGCTTCTTTCCCAGCTAGCTTTCCGCTTGCTCGGAGACGGTTAACCATGGACTGTATGTCTGTACCCGTAGGTTTCATCTTGGCTTCTTCTGGGTTATCTGGTTTCTCAAACCAGGTAGTGGGCTTTGTCGGTAAGGGGTTACCACCACCACGGCTATACCTACTGCCGCTTCCGGGTTGGGGGTTTCCACTTCCAGATTGAGGGTTCCCTGATCCCTGCCCATCTTTCTGCTTTTGCTTTTTTTTCATGTACAGTCTATATACCTTTTCCACAGGACCTTCTGGCATCCCTTCCAATTCTATACCGATCATATCAGGTATATCCAGGTACTTTTTACAGAATACAGTCACAACGTGGTCACAACATATATTCCAAGCCTCCCATTCAACCCCCTGTATAGCACACCCTCGTGCAATATGATTGCAAATAACATGGACTATCTCATGCTGGAATGCCTTGTTTGCCGTTGGTTGCTCAATCTCACTGCATAAAACAACATTCCCATCCTGATCAGCATACGCTGTATCGGTCATCCCATTAGTTCTTTCTATCAGCTCCTCTGCAGAAGCCCTATCTAACCTGCATGTGTAGCTTTCTCCGGATCCAGTCCTGAAATACGATGCATATCTAACAACCTTATCCTTCCACATTAGATACCTGCCTGAATTATCTCAATGATATCCCCGCATACATCTGCTACTTTTCTCTGGTATTTTTCATCCATAGGCCCCTTCTTAGATATTATCTTATTTACGAAAGGTATTGTCTCATCGTGAGCTACATCTGTGAGAAGAACACTCAGCATCTCGTCAGGAAAATTATCGCACACCGCCTCAACTATCTCAGCAGTATTCTCAGGTGTGAACATGAAGCTAAGCATTTTGGAGTATGCATAATACAAGTGGCTTTCCTTTGGATGTAGCAGCTCCTTATATGAGGTCACAAGCGCTTTCCAGGAAGTTATCACGTCAGTACCAGTCTTTTCACCGAGTATAGCCGGGGCACATTTAAACCCAAGTGGGTGCGTCGGGTACACGTCGTTGAAATATTTCCAACTACGTGGGGATGGGAACTTCGAGGTACACATTGGATCCATTGTGTAGAAATTCTCGAGTGAATGCACGGCTTTAAGCAGCATGTATGCCCTAACCTTATGTGTGAGATCTACGTTATCAACAAATGCCTCAACGGTAGGTGTGATCTCGTATAGCCCGTGAAGTCTATCCATTATTGGCGACTGTACAGGATTAGACTCCGCACTGTCGATGTTAAAGTTCCCAATACAAATAATAGGGTGTGGCTTGTTTACGTGACCATTAAGTGTGTACGCCTCTAGGTATTCGTAGAACACCTTCTGTATACTCATAGGTAACAGATGTAAATCGTCAAATACCACTACAGGTATTTTATCTTCCGCGATGGTTCGATTAGCCTTTGCAAACCAATCAGTTATAGTGAATATGGTTTCACCGTTCTCTATCCATGGAAGACCGCACGCAAACTTACCCTTATTGTAGATGCGCTCTTCTTGGAGAACATACGGGTATCCTAGCCCCTCTACTACCTGGTCACACATCTCAGACTTACCACCTCCGGGTGGTCCTGAAAACATAACCCTGTGTCCCTGGGTGATGTGGTAGGTTAGTAATTCTTTGTAATCTTCTGTTGTTATTCTCAGCATTCATTCCTCCTTAATATTGATATGGTATTTTATACCGTAAAAAAAGAGACAGGGTATCTACCTAGGACGGTCCCCGCCTCCTTTCTACTATGACCAATGCTCCATACCGTTGCGTAAGCGACTAGTATGCTTCAACCAATGCGTCTGACTTTACTAAGTGTTTATACCACAAAAAAAAGAGCCAGCATTCTGGGGGAACGCTGACTCCAAGTGGTAAATCTGAAAATAAGTGGTTTATGCCCTTATAATGTAGCATGTCATAAAAAGGTAAGTCAAGAATTTTTTAGTAAAAAGAAGAAGGTCCCGGTTGAGGACCCTCTTCATATCGCAGAAGACAACAACCACATGGCCGATGTCTTTAAAATCAGATAGTCTTATAGGTTCTCCCGCAACTAATATCCTTAACTATATGCTGAGGGATACCAAACTTAATACTAATACTTTTTAAGGAGTTTCTCCCCCTATTGTCTATTTCTAACTTGATAGCTCTGGCCTCTTCCAAGGACAAAGTTCTACCACATAGTGCCTTGAACGCCTTTTTAGGTTTTTTATTTGGAGAATACTTTGAGAAGTAACCATGCTTATACCTTCCATTTCCTTTACCTTTCGACTGCCTTCCTTTACCCACTTTATCCGCAACATTATCCGCGCGTGTTCCAAGAAATAAGTGCTTTGGGTTGACACACGCAGGGTTATCACAAACATGACATACAAGCTGAGTACTCTTTAACTTAATGTTGTGCTCCAATTCATAGGAAAGGCGATGAACAAGCAGATGAACTTTCTTCCCATTAATCCTATATTGGTACGTGCCATAACCACTTGCATTTACAGGAGTGCATATAATACAATCATCTGTATCAAAGAGTAGTTTTTTTAGTCTTCTAATATCTCTGTCTCTTACTATCATACACCTCCTTTGTTAGAATTTGCATTACCCAAGTGACACCTCGTGGCGGTTTCTAACTTGTCACTCTGGAGGCGTCGGGTATCGAACCCGAGTCCGAAAATACTTCCGCACACACATCTACAGCTTAGCACCAATTTGGCTTTAAAGTCACCTGGGAGGATACAATACCTATTGACCGAATACTCTTCTTATACTACCTACGATCTCAGAGTTCAACCGTATCGTGATAGGCCCGTGTTTTTAAGTCTTCCACCCCTTACGAGTCATTGTTGGGATCTGGACTAGCGGTTAAGCCGCTTTCTTTAGTTCTGTGCCAATTATATTAGCGTTTGATCTTTTTTTAAGAGATCTGATCAATCTCTGCTGCATGTATACTTCTTTTATTCCCGTCGAAACCTTTGCGCCCCCGTATTTTAATTACTTTTTAATAGTGTAGCAGGGTGGGTTTTGTCCATACAAAGCATTCGGGTAACCTGGGCTATCTTAACCCCTACTGATCCCTCTCGCCATTTAATCCGCCCCCTTTTTCAAGGGCGCCGCACCATTATATCATCCAGTACTCATTTTATCCTATTTCGAAACCATTGTAAAGCCATATCTCGACTCTTTATTTCCTCATCGTCCTGAAGTTGCTGTGCCTCACCCAGTATCTTTGCAAATTGGGGACCAGGTTTAAGGCCTGCATCTATGAGATCTTTTCCAGTAAGATATGGAACTATTGCGTCGGGAACTCCGTGGTAATACTCCATCTCGTGTGCTTTACTGGCTACTGACATTTCAGCAGCATAACCAGGGTTACTCCCCGTACCCATACTATCAGCAACACATAGGAGGACCAGCCGGTATATAGTTTCTCTATGGGCATCTTTTTTGTCCCATAGTCTTTTAGCTAGTCTCCGTATGTTTCTGGATGATGGTCCTTTTTTGTTGTATGCTATGGTAGCCATGTGACTCGTAACCAGCTTCAGCACTCTGGCTATATACTTTTCAGGACATCCTATCCTCTCCATAAATGATCGTACCAGAGGCTCTGCTTCAGCGTCATGACCGTAAGAAGTTATTCTACCATCTTCCTGCAACACAGTTGTGCACGGCTTTCCAAAGTCATGACATATAGCTGACATTACCAGTACAAATCGATCCTCTTCCGAAAGTTCATTTTCCTTCTTCAGAGTTATCACCATGGCGTCGGCAACCATGCAGGTATGTACCCACACGTCACCCTCGGGGTGGTGCTTCTCACTCTGAGGACATCCTATCAAGGAAACAAGCTCTGGGAACATCTTTATAGCACCAGACTCTCTTAGAAACTGCAGACCTCGTGAAGGTTTTTCACCGCGGACACAGAGCTTCCAGAACTCTTGGTATACACGCTCTTTGGACAGCTCACTAAGGGTGGGGAACATTTTCTGACACAGATGTGCAGTGTCTGGCCAAAGTTGCATATCAAATCGTGCAGCGAATTGCATGCCCCTGAATACTCTAAGAGGGTCCTCTGCAAAAGCAGGACCTATATGTCTGAGTATACCACCCTGAAGATCAGCTACACCACTGCATCTGTCGTAGTATTTTGTCTGATCAAGAGCATCCTGCATTATTCCGTTTATAGTGAAATCCCTACGTCCAGTAGCGTCTTCTATGCTCATATAGGGATCTATCTCCACAGAGAATCCAGCGTGACCTTTCCCAACCTTATTCTCCCGGCGTGGAAAGTTCACATCTATATGCTGACCATCAAGTGTCACTACCAGTATTGTTGAAAAAGCTTTGCCATGCACCTCTGCATGATCTACAAACGGAAATTTCCGAAGTTCATCGAGGACTATTGCGGGCTCAACACTATACACTTCCAAGTCTACGTCCTTGCTCTCTTTTCCAAGTATTAAGTCGCGAACATAACCACCAACGACATATGTGGTAGCCCCTATTTCAGCCAGGGCTTCTGCTATTCTAAATTGCGCGTTCATTGTATACCTCCTATTAATATCTAACTATTCCTATAACTTGTGGTCCCGATACTTCGATTTTAGTTGCTTTTTTAAAAGGGGTACCGACCCATTCCTCAGCACTCATATTTTTCATTAATACACTCCTTGTTTTATTGATATTAGTTTATACCGCATACTATCCTCAACAAGAAACTCCGGACATAAAAAAAGGGAGACACGTTAGTGCCTCCCCTTATACTATGGTATCCCTTTCCTAGAAGGGGATATCATCCGTTGTGAAATCATCAACCGGCATATGATCAAATTCTGACGATGCTGGTTTCGAATCCCCTGATGAATTTCCACCTTCCCCACCCTTGCTTGCGCTTGGGAGAAATGTAACGTTGTTTACCTGGACCTCAGTCTTATACTTTTTGACTCCATCCTGTTCCCATGATGAGTTCTGCATAGCACCTTCGATATAAGTAAGGTTACCCTTCTTAAGATATGCTGTAACCAATTCTGCTGTCTTACGCCATGCTACGCATTTAATAAAATCAGTTTCTTTTTCACCCTTGTTGTTCTTAAAGTTTCGATCTACAGCGAGTGTGAAGTTTGTGACTGCATGACCACCCTCTGTAAAACGTGCTTCTGGGTCGGCCGTAAGCCTTCCGATTAAAATTACCTTGTTAACTGCTGACATATTTCCTATCCTCCTATAATTGGCGATCCACCTGGGGTTATCAGACGACTCGCCGGCTTTAGCTTTTTAAGTATCTTCTCAATCTCCGGAACTACATTATACCAATTTACAGTTATGAACTGCAGTAACAGAGGCTCAAATGTTGTCCACGTCGCATACGCTTTTACAGCATCCACAAACTGTATGGCAGTATGTCTAGGGAAATCACCGCACATTGATGTGATGAGCCCCTCACTATTAAATTCGGCTATAAATGTTTGAATGTTGGCATCTTCGTTCTTATCGGAATATTGATATTTCTTACCAGATACAAGATTATACTCCATCATCTTTAGGGCCCCACTAGGTGCCCCCATAACGTACTCTGACTTGCTGTCCCACTGAACAAACGCGTTGATCTCAACGCCCTCGTTGTCACGCTTTGCTTCAACTTTTACTCTCACTTTATACCCCCTTATCTTCAGTATCAACATGATATTAAAAACATCGGGTAAAGTCAAGAGCTATTTAAAGTTTTTGGAAAACCAGTAAATTGGATATTTGTCGTGAACATCATCAAACTGTCGCATGGCATACGCCACATAGCTATCGATGAATACTTCTCTCGGGGAGGCTGCATTTCGAACAGGGTCCACTATGCCAGCATATACCATAGGCATATACTCTTTAAGGAACACCTTTTCCCATGTTTTCCAAAGCATGTTAGCTTTCTCAGCTAGCACTACTTCACGTACATCGGTATCTCCCATATGATAGTTCCCTATGGTCAGAGTATTACCTGATAAGCTAGTTAGGGGGGCTTTCTTATCGTATGAAAAATCAATATCAAAAGGCATTTTCTCCCTTAAAAAAATATGACTAAGGAAGGGTGCTACTTCTGGTGGGGTGTTCCTTGCGGAGTTGCCTCTTATATTAATATTTCTCATCTTAGGTCTCAGAGGTCTTACGTTGGAAAGTTGCGCCATATATGGTGAGTAGGACCCTCTGCAGTTGGGATGGGTTACATATGTCAGGGGGTTATCCTCTAACAACAGTTCATCCACAGTAAATATATTTCCATTTAGAGATCTGCAAATAGGGCACGTTTTATGATCGTGCATCTCCACTCTTTTAGTTAATTCCAGCCCAGCCTCTGCCCATTGCTGTATATATACCTTTGTATAGTAATTTAACATGGCTGTTCGGGCTATCGCTTTAGCTTTATCATAGTCCTTATACTTAGATTCCAACTTAGCCACCGGAGGCCCTTCACCGAGATTTATGGCGTCGTTGATTATTCTATATGTAGACTCAGACGCATCGAGGTAGGACAGGATGTCCGGCAGGATGGCAGCAGTCTTACTCCTCTGCTTTATCGGGGTAGGTAGGAGCCGATATGCAAAGTTGACAGCTGACAGTTGGGCTATCTTATAATAGTCCTTCAGGTCTGTCCGGAGCTCTCCGGATGATATCAGCTTCTTCACAAAAAAAGAATCCATGGAATCATACATTGATCCCATGGAGTCTCTTAGTGCTTTTGGATGATATGTTTTTCTAAAACTTTTTATCCATTTCATATACTATGCTATCTTCCTCGACCACCACCAGGCCCCATTCCAAGACCTAACATGGGTCCCTGACCACCGCCCGGACCAAGACCGCGCCCAACTCCTGCGCCCTGTTGCCGACTTATTCTTTCAATAAGTGATCGAACCATTTGTCTCCGCAGTATTTCAGGATCTTGTCTGAGTTTACTAGAATCTGCCGCATGTTCCTTACTTCGCATAGATCGTCTATACATCATGTCCCGTCTTAATAACCCGTTAACAATGTTATCCATTGCCTTAGGCTCTGCAAATAGCGGGCCATAGCCAAGACTCATATACGGATGTCTCATCGACCAACTCTTCTCTTCCTCTTTGCCTATCAAATGACGAACAAAATCTTCCTCGTTATCAGTGAAGTAGGTTCCAACTCTATCTTCCACATCCTCTACCCCAATCTCTGCTATTTTAATTAAAACCGATTTTAAACTCACAACTATTCCCCCTGTATTAATAAAATATTCCTTTAAATCCTTTCACATCATCATCAATTATATAAATTATATATCTAATATATTGAATCTTCTCCCACGGAGTAACATCTATAGTAATCATAGACTCTTTTAGTATTGTAATAGAGTCATCATTATATAGCTCCTCCTGGGCATCGGTGTTAGTCACGGCGATAAGCCTTACGCTTTTCATGAGCTATACCGGGTTTTCTCTTGTCTGCTCTCTCTGTTGTGGTAGTGGTTCTTGTAAATTCTCCTCTGACCGGAGAACACTCTTGGCAAACATATATAATTGTGTTGTAACATCTTTCATCTCAGGGTATTGCTCAGTGATGCCTCGAAGTGCCGCCTGCTGCTCTTGTTCAGACATAGCTAATATAGTCATTATAAGATCAACGGCTTCCTCAATTTCCTCCGCAGGTATATTTAACATCTGTGCTTTCTGATACACAGCCTGCCGTGCATGCTCGTTTGGATTAGCTGCGCCAGCATCTGCGGCGTTATCCGGTGGAGCCTCCTCCATCCCAGGTGTACCCTGCTCAGGGCCAGCTGCACCTATCATCTGCATAACTATTTCAAACAATGCTGGATCTCCCTGTTGCAACTCCGCCATCATAGCCTGCTGTTCTTCCCCTGGAAGTTGTTGCAGCTGTTGTATGATTTGTTCTGCCATAGCCTGCTGCTCAGCAGGACTTCCTGGAGCTTCCTCGCCCTGTCCCTCACCCATTCCGGCAGCCTGCATCTCAGCTTCCATGTTCATTCTTAATGCATTGGCTTCGGCTTCAGCCTCTACCTGTGCCATCATAGATTCCTTCTGTTTAAGCTTTATAATAGAGGCTTCGTGGCGAACATCTTCCTCAATTTCTCGAATATTGGGGCGAGAGTGCTCTCCAAGAGTTGACCTGATCTTTGCCCAAGAAAATTGACCCCTGTCTGCCAACTCAATCATTAGGCGTGTGCGCTGGGCATCATCCGTAGATCTAAGATCGGCAAACCGCATCGTCATTTCTGGAATACCATATGATCTTCTAATATGTGGAAATACAAAGGAGTTAAGGTAACCCTGAAGTTCTCTTCTATCGTTGTACATCTCATTTTCAATATTCCTAAGAGCAACACTTGTGGTATTAAACTGCATACCACCCATAACTAGCTCTGGAGCTAACCCTATAGATGATATAAGTTCCTCAAGCCTTGCACGCTTCCGCTGCTGTATAAACTGGGCAGCCCCAATTTTAACATCTCCCATTGTTATCTTACCTAAAGGTATGGGCGACAACCCAATTCCCGTAGTCAAGCTTTTCCTGGAATATACTTCCCCGAGCGCCGTCTTAAGGGGACCCAGGTCAATATTCTCCGGACTGAATGATTCACCGTTCGATAGTGGATACAGTATCTCAGCGGGTATTATGTTATCTATAGATGCAGCAAGATCGCTCTCCTTATCCGTTAGATACCCCATTATGTCGGACAGAGCCGTTAATAGTCTGGGGTAGTGTGTCAAGTGTGACACGTTAAGAGTCTTTTTTATCGTAAGATCACTTACAGGTATTCCACCAAAGAAGAATATATCTTTCGGTGGAAAGTATATAAGTTTATTCTTCACAATAGCGTCAATAAACTTCTGGGGAGTTGTAGATATAATAAATTCATCTTTTACTTTTATTATCCTCTGTATCCCTTTCGGAGGTCGATACCGTACTTCCATGGCTCCCGTAACAGGATTCCGCTTAACACGAAGCCCGTTAGGCTCAAGAATAATTAGGTTCTCTCTTTTCATATCAGCCATTGTTGTCTTCGGTATATCTTTTAATATTAATTTATTTTTTTTACATTTTCTACATGGCGTTATTACATTCATACGATCATCAAGTTTAAAGCCGCCTCCTAGGAAATTGGAGATCTGTCCGCAATCCTCACTAGTGCAGCTAACAACCTTATCGAACGATGGATAAAAATATACAGCTACATTACCAGTTGTTTCCCTTTTAACCTGTATATCAATAAGATGCTCACGAAGTAATAAGCTATTTTCCAGAGCATCCTCGACAGCGATCATTCTATCATTACGAATGTCATCTGTACTATTTTCATCCGCAAGTATACCCTTAAAAGATGGTACTAACGGTGTTATCGGGTACGACGCTTTTTTATAGATAATACGACTAACCATGCCACCCTTCCCGTACATCAGGGTACAGAGCTCAATTACCTTCTCTACTCTTGGGAGTCGGAGCTGTAGTGGTCTAGTCTCCTCTGGAATACCAAGAGCAATAAGCTGTCTATTATACATAGTTCCACGAAATAAGAAGTCACTCACCTATGATATCCTCCAATACTGATATGTCGAAGTCGTACGACATTTGTTCCTTGTTCAGCGATTTTTTCATCTCTGACTTAGCGTCATCCATCTGATCTTTATGAAACAGGTTTTTTGGCAACATATATATTCGATTACCTTTGAACATGTGTATTATATACTCCAACACCACATCCTCAAAGTACCCGTAATCACGTTCAGGTATCTTACGCAAGTCTCTAACACATGTGCATATTTCCAAAGGAGATACATTCTCAAACAGTGAAAAATCCGGAGTTCTTCCGGAGCTTGCAACAACTATTTTCTCAAACGCAAAAGAATCTACAAAAAAAGAATCTGACATAATATATGTTTGAATGGCAAATACCTTGTCCAGGTCTAATTCAGCGACACCTCTTCTTTTTAGCATTTCTATGATAGTCTCTGGCTCCCAATTGAGCCAGAGATAATCAAATAAACCTTGTAGTCTTTTATACGTTTGAATCACGAGCTACACTTTCCATTTCATCAGAATCTTCCGGCTCAAACTCCTGCCCAGTAATAATAGCTATAAGTGTTCTCTTGATTGGATCCGGAAGTGCATTAAAAACATCTGGGAAGTCCGGCCCAGAAAGACCCTCGATCACAGTATCGTTTATAACTGACGCCAACTCCTCGGAACTATTTGCTATAGCGTTCTTCATTTGCTCGGGAGACACGGCCTGTCCTTCAAATTCTACTTTCATATCTGAATTTTCACCGGCACCGTCATCGTCAGATATATCACCCTCAGCAGTTTTTACTGGTGGTACTAGGGATAGTACACTGTCAATGGGACTCTGTATAACATCACCCCACATCCTATGCAACCCGGCAAGCTTATCAAACGTTTCTACGGCGTCGAGTATCTCGTCCACGGTGAACAACCGAGCTTCAGCTCTCTTAACCAAGTCCTTTATCTCGTTGATACACCCTTCTTCTCTCACATACTTAAGACGATCGTACATAGCGGTCTTAAGACCAGGATTCAATGTATTAGACGCGTGTTTTCTGATTTTATCGGTAGTGTCTACCCCATAATGTTCAGCCGCTTTAGTAATTTCAAGAGCAACCGTTCTCATTACACAAGGATCGTACGACGCAGTTTTAAATCTGGTTATCGATACTTCAACTCTATCTTTGCTAGTAAGATCAAATTCCTTATCCATGATAACCGGCTCAAGGATATTTCCGGCAAAAGAACTGCCATCAGAAGATGCTATTTTAAGAATAGAAGAGTCCCTATCAAGTACTAACCCATGGGTTCCAGCGGCAGATATTAGCTGCCCTGCAACTTTTACTCTGTCAGCAACATCCATAAATGTATATTCGTTAACAAACTCGGTTATCGAATCCTCTAACGAAGTATCTGTGATAGTAGCGTACTTACGTATATTACCGGCAGTATAGGCGCACGGAACCGACTCATCATAGCTCGCTGTTTTAACTCCATCCGTCAAACCTTCCTGCTCCCACACGTCTATTAGGAGAGACGCTTTTTTAGTAGCGTATTCATATACGTCTAACCAAGAGCTGAGAACAGCTTGCTCTGCTATCTTGTCCAGTATATGCTTGGTAGCTGCTGGGGTGAGTTCTGCTGATTTATCCATCGCGTACGCCAAAGATAAAACTGCATCACCCTTCGTACCCATTGGGTACATGTTAGTCTCATCAGTAGAAAGTGCAAATATTTCTTTCTTAGCAGTCTTGTACTGATGTGCTGACATAAGCTGTGCATCTTCCGGGATCATTGCCTTCAGCTCGTCTGGGATTGTGATTGGCCCAAGACCTTTCCCCAAAATATCTCTGTATATGTCCATAAAAAAAGCCTCCTGTATGCTATATGACTATAATGTATTCTATCATATAGCTGAAATGTTGTCAAACTAATGACATGTTTTTTGCGTTCTGTCATGTTTTGACCCATAAATGTCATGTTTAGGGGTAAAAATGTCATGTTTCGGACCAAAAATGTCATGTCCAAAAATCAGTGCTCACCTACTACTATACTATACTATAACTATTATATTTATATATATATAATAATAGAATACATGACAAAATACCAGAATTATTAATGATAACTACTCATGTACGGATTGAAAAAAATTATTAATTAGTGTTTCATTTTTTTTTATGGATTCCCTAAGGGGGTACATTTTTTTTTCTACATTTTTGTCATGTTTGGGAGTAAAAGTCTTTCTATGACTGGTCGGAAGCGCGAGACATTTTGTTTTCAAAATGTCATGTCTAGTTTTAGTAGAAGTCTGATATCCCAGTCTATGACTAGTCTAGACCCCTGTCAAAAACGTCATATTTTTGTCATGTTATTTTGTCCTGTTTTGGTATTTTTGTCCTGTTTTGGGAATATTGCGCGTACCATAGCACTCAAATTTAATTACAATTGACAAATGGGCTGATTTGTAGTTTAATAGAACTAACGGGGGATTTTTTATGTTAAAAAATGTAGATAATATGCAAATGGAAGGTGTTCGCAGACTCGTTGTTACCAGGAAAAGCAAAAGCGGTCTTGTGGAAATCGTGAGGGATGAGGTTCTTCACAACTATGTCTTACTCACAGGGCGTACAGCGATGCGCAATCTTATGGCTGGTTTTGAAGTAGCATCGAACTTCTGTACAAAGTTAGCATTTGGAAGTAACGGAGCTCCGGATAGTATACTGTCAGACCCTTATCCCGCGGATGAGACACAGTCAGCTGCGATGGTAGATGTAGTTGAGTCAGCTACATCGTACACATTCACAGATGAGACGGAAGCCCCGAGCGACTATTGTGTTACGTTCTTGGGCATGGTAGATTATAATACAATTGGCGGTGTGTACGTTAACGAGGCACAGCTTAGAAATAATAATAATAATGGGATATCATATACTACATTCAGATCACAACCTATTGAATTGGATATGGCGATCAGACTTTACTGGACGCTTAAGTACTATATCGCATGAGTACGATAATATTATCTACAATTCCTTCACATGATGCCTCATTCCAACTTACATCAACGATATTTAATGAGAAGCTTGGGAATATAGATGATATATTTTCAAGCCTGGCTTTATTTGTTAATAACCATGTGGACGGTGTTGGTAATTATCATAATTCAAGTGATATTTCATACAACAACGCCGGGTACTCGTGGTTGGTTGCAACAGACGTACAAGAGGCACTAAACGTGCTCGCGTCTAGAAGCGGCCCAGAACTGCGGTTGTTCGACTCCCTTGGTGGGAGTACCCGTGACCACAGACATATAAACCATAACGGGGTAGCGGGCGTGCCAGGAATAACGGCTAGTCAAACTACGGAGCTCATTGGTAGCGGGGATACCGCACTACATAAGCACGGGGCAATATACGCCACACATACTCAGTTGGAAAGTTGGGGTGTCAGCCCTGATACACAGAGAATGGAGATTGTATTTGAGTCTGACTGGGAACCTATGAATGCCTCTGATACCAAAACTATAAGCCACACCCTGGCATATAAGCCGGACGGTGTTATTGCACGGGTGGCCGCTGTGTCCGATGGAACTGTGTGGGTTGAAATGCCTATACCCGGGTCATACGATGAAGTAGGCGATTTTATTGGGATTACTGTGAGAACAACTACCTCCGGTGCAACTGTCACCTCTGGAAGTTCCCTATATAAAGATCCGTTATTGGAGATTACTACCGGCGGTTACATAAAACTATATCTATACAGGTTTAAGTAAGGAGGAACTCTAATATGTCTTTTACTTTCAACGATGGGACGGGTGATATTGCCCTAATACAAGCCGGGCAACCCGTTATCGATGTGATAGCCAATGCACCACATCTTAAATTACATGAAAACACACTTTCTAATAGAAACGCAATAGGCAACGCGTACACAGAAGATCAAGTGAATATGAGAATAGTTGCAACTGATGTACCGGGAAATACAGTCAAGTGTTTGGGCGGGTACTACTTCGCAGGTGTCGGCAACGTTCGATACGAGGTTGCGGAGGGCGCAGTATCTGCACCCTTTGGGCCGGTATCTGGCGCTAACCTGTATCGGTTTGACATTGTATATGTGGACTCGGACGAGGTACTAAAAATACTTGTTGGTGATGAGAGTGGGACAGATAATTATAAAACGCAAGTTAAGGAAATACCCCAGAACACCGTAGCTCTGGCAGTAGCGAGAATAACTGAAGAGTCAGGAGTAACCATTCTCGATGACACTGATATTATAGATTACCGACTATGGCTTAGTTCTACCGGCAGTGGTCATATAGTCCGAGGGAAAGTGGATGCAGAATCCGGCCTTAGTGACTTTGCACAGGAGAATGTTCTTAGTTTTGAAGGGAACGGTGTGACCGTTGCCGCAGAAACAGGCAAAACTGTTGTAAGCATAACAGGTGGGGATGCTCTCGCGGGGCACGCTGTAGAAGACGAAGGCAATGCCGTGGCTACTAGGGATATTTTAAATTTCATAGGGGCGGGCGTCAATGCCGCAGTCAATGGAACTAGAATTGAGGTCACTGTTCCAGGCACACTTATTGCGGACACATCCCCACAACTTGGCGGGGATTTGGATTTAAATGGGAAAGGAATTGACTTCCCAACAACTCCAAATATAACTGACTGTCTCGATGAGGATGATTTTGCTAGCAATTCTGCGGTAAAACTTGCGACACAGCGAAGTGTTAAAAAGTACGTGGATGACAAGGTAACTGCCTCTGGGTCTGGGACGGTCACTACAAGTGGCACTCCCGAAGCAGCTGATGTAGCAGTATTCTCAGGAGGAACTATTATTGAGGGAAAGACCTATACAGAGTTCAGGTCCGCAATAAATGTGGAAGATGGAGCAGATGTAACTAACGCCGCTTCCGTGAATACAGCTGGTGCGGTTATGGAGATTGACTTCAGTGCTAATACTATATTAGCAGCTAACTCAAATGATATCCCTGTTGCGCTAACAGTTGCTGAATCTACTATTATGGGAAGAAAAGCTGGCGGTAACATAGCTGCATTAAGCCCTGCGGAAGCGAGAGTAATATTAGACGTATCGTCTGGCGGAGATGTCACTGACTATGACAGCGTAGAAGCAGCTGGTGCAGTGATGGAGACGGACACAACCACGGTTGATATGCAGTTTGTCATTGACGAAGACGGTTTTGGATCCGACCTTGCTACCAAGGTACCTACACAACAAAGTGTTAAAGCGTACATAGCAGATCAACTTGCAATACTCACCCCACCAGGTACTATTATCATGTATGGTGGAGCAGCGTTGCCGGACGGGTATTTAAAATGTATTGGAGAGGAATTCGCTACAGTATCATACCCGTTGTTATCCGCTGCAATAGGGATCAACTGGGGAACAGCCTCCGCCGGAAATTTCAGACTTCCGGATTTAAGAAATAAGTATATAAAAGGCAGTAGTACTGGCATAACTGCCGGTGGAACTATAACTAGTAGAACAAAGATGCCCGCATCCTTTGATATTATACAGGACACGCATAGACATACCATAGATGATGATACCCATGATCATGGTAATATAGCCAACTCTGGAACTAGCGGGGATCATGCTCATTCAACAGATACCACTGAACCGCATCAGCATACAACAGTTGCGGGCGGGATAGACGGCGTATGCTCCGGCACTTATGGCAAGACAACTACCACATACTGCGCAGGTGCTTTTGCGAATGCCCAGCAACTAGCAAGAGATTATACTCAGAATGCACCAGGGCATGCGCATACAATATCAGGAGCGGGTACCCACGGCCACACAATAACCGACGACACACATACGCATACGATGGACACCGACGCACATACACATACCACATCGGGATGGGATTCTGAGAATGAGGTACCGGCTAGAACAGTATATTTTTGTATAAAGACTTAAATAACAGTATTAGGGAGGACTGCTATGGTAGGTGGAGATACCATCGTATTAGTTGGCCTGCTGAGCAAGGAGAGAAAGCATGCAAGATTATAGATATTTTAGGCTAGTCAAGAAAATAACAGATGTAGACTCAGCTGTAGGTGCTACTTCGTCCATGCTTCCCACAATAGCTGGCAGCGTAGTCTCTGTAATTGGAGAGCCATACATATACGATGAAGAATCAGGTCGTGCGTATAAATACAATAGCGATCAAAGTGTTACCGTAGCTGATGCTGCGGTAGGTGCGTTTAGGTACGACTTTATATACGTCACTGGGAATGGCGTGCTTACGATCAGGCAGGGGACGGAAGTTTCTACCGATGACTACGAGAATAGCGCCCCAGTTTACCCTGACAGAGTTGTCCCAATCTGTATTATTAGAGTTGCGGGAGTTGTTCCCATGCTGATAGATGCTAGAGGCATGGTAAATAAAAATAATAGTAAACCAATGTACAAATTCGGAATGCTTGAGTTTGACATAAGAACATAGGGGGTTTTTAATATGTCTAAATTTCATGGTTTAATCACACAGAAACATAGCTGGCAGGATCCAGTAATCAGCACAGCTACGGCACCTGCAGGGGGAGACTCTGCCGGAGATAGGTATTTGGTAATCGCAACTGCTACTGGAGCTTTCGCAAGCAAAGAAAATCAGATTGCAATGTATGACGGAGTGTCTGCATGGATTTTCGCAGTTCCAACCGAAGGTTTTAAGGTTGTAAACAACGACACTAACGTAACACTAAAGTTTGACGGTAGTGTATGGGCAGCTGAACCTTCAGAAGATACAAAAGTAAAAGCAGATACTTCTGCTACTGCTGGTTTTCTTGATTCACAGATCGAAACTACACAGCTTGAAGTTGACGGCACATCGCACAAACTGCAGATCAAAGCAAGTGCGATTGGTGAAGGTGAGCTTAACAATGTTGATGGTGGAGTTGATGCAGACAGCTTTGTACTTCCTACGGGATATACGAAGGGTGCCGGTGCTGTGGCCGCTGCTGATTCAATTAACGCCGCTATTCAGAAGTTGGATGGTAACATTGGTGCTAATACAACAGCTATAGGGACGATTAATACACTCGTCGATGGTAAGATATATATTGGTAATGGAAGCGATGTCGCTACTGCAGTAACTATGGGCGGTGATGCTACAATATCAAACACCGGTGCAGTTTCTCTTGCTGATACAGGCGTTTCCGCAGCTCTCCTTACTAACTTAGTACTCGATACTAACGGTACGGTTGCTGCGACTGATAGCTTACTTGCAGCTCTTGGGTATATCAATGCTAACCAGCTTGATATGACAACTCTGACAGGTGTAGCACAGGGTTCAGTAAATATGGGTGAATTCGCAGGAACATCCGCAATTAACAACTCGACGCTTAAAGCGGTTCTTCAGTCTATAGGTTCTGCTGCTGATTCCGCTGCTTCTTCAAGCGACAGCATTAGCAGTTTGACAGACACGAATCTCACGCTCGCAATACCTGCTGCCGACTCACTGTTTGGTTTTGACAACGGGACAGAAGACTGGGTTGACTTAACTGCGGCAGCTGCTTCTGATGTAACTTTTGCAATTGACCATACTACTAATAAGATCGATTTCCAACTTGCATCAGCTTCTGTAATCAATGCTGACATTAAATCAGATGCCGCAATTGACTTCTCAAAGTTGGCTGCAATGACTTCTGGATATATCCTTGTTGGTAGTGCTGGAACAGTGCCTACTGCAGTAGCTATGTCTGGTGATGTGACTATCTTAGCAAGTGGAGCAACAGCAATAGGCGAAGGTGCTGTAGATAATGCG
>Ga0208647_1000172_pt1 | contig 24653 bp, 18 predicted proteins | sample AntAceMetag02UKA_FD_184765 | JGI IMG/M metagenome (GOLD analysis project Ga0208647, IMG submission 184765) | Saline lake microbial communities from Ace Lake, Antarctica - Antarctic Ace Lake Metagenome 02UKA (SPAdes) (version 2) | ecosystem: Environmental > Aquatic > Non-marine Saline and... | reverse complement strand
TTTAGTATGATTTCAATAATAAGTTGCAATTAAAAGTGATACAACGAGCCGTATCATAAATAGTTGCAACTATTGATATGTAAGTAATAACAAAGCCCTCTTGGGCTTTTTCATTTGGTCCTTGTATGGCTATTTTTTTAAAGGAGAAGAGCAAATGAAAAGAGCTAGTTACTCTGAAATAATAAGCATGATTAATGATTTTAATGATGAAGGAAAAAAAGCGTAGATGTTCGAAAAACACTATCAGCAAAAGAGTTTACATTAAAGAGACAATTGGAAATAGTAGATATTATTCATCACAATAAGGGATTAGTAAATACTTTTAGCATTTATTATATTAAAAGTTTGAAAGATTTACTAATTGAATATGGAACCTTTCCTCTATTAGATATACTTCATTCAGAATATGAAAAGAAAAATAAAGGTAATAACGATTATACAACTATAAATTTAGAAAATGACTCAGCTCATTATTTATATAGTAGATCATATGATAATTTTTACATTGCCTTAAGTTTTAACCCGTCAAGAGGAAATGAAAAGTACGGAAACATTAGTATGTCCTATACAATCAATTCTAAAAACTATAGTGATAGTTTAGTGTTGACTTATATTAATAGTGTTTTGTATGTGAAAAGTAAAAATGGTGATACAAAAATATTTGCAAAGAAATTATTAACCGATTTTTTAGATAATATGACTGAAAAGTATATTAGCTAAAGAAATGTAGACATCAATCTCATAATAATTTGCAATCAAAAGCGATACAATTCACGAACCGTATCATAAATAAAGATAATAACACTATTGATGTTATAATAAAGCCAAATAAATCGATTTAGAATATGATGTGAATGTATGGGAATGTGATAGGTCAACATACATAGTATATATTTAAATGTTACACTTACTAAACAAAAAGTCCGCAAAACATAAATTAATGCGGACTTTTACTTTAAAACGTGTTATACTATGAATGTATCTGAAGTTAATGTCCGCAAAACATAAATTAATGCGGATGTTTACTTAAAGAAAGGAGAGGATAAAGTGTTAAATTATAATCAATGCATAGAACGTTATAAGAATGATTATGGAATAAAGAAAGCACTGAGAAATAAAGAACTGTACTTTATCGAAAAGGGTGTTTATTCTTTTGAAAAGTTTGAATCTGACTTAGATATTTTGACTTTTAAGTACCCAAAAGCAGTATTGACATCAAAGAGTGCATTTTACTATCATGGACTGAGTGACGTTATTCCTGATTTATATTATTTAGCTGTTGACAGGGATGGTTCAAAGATAAGGGATAGTAGGGTGAAGCCTATTTATGAAAAGAAACAACTGTTAAATGTAGGTGTTATTGAAATGTCTTATGGTAGTTCTTTGTTAAGTGTATATGACAAGGAGAGATTACTGATTGAGCTTATTAGAAATAAAGGAAAACTCCCATATGATTATTATAAGGAAATTCTTGGTAGATATAGAGAAATTCCTAGTGAGTTAGATGTTGAACGAATTGAAAAGTATGCACTTTCCTTCCCAAAAAGTAACAGGATTTTCGATGTTCTTTATACAGAGGTGTTCTAATGGTAAATATTAATAAATGGATTGCTGATTATAGTTCAAAAGGATACTCGGAACTACACTCAGAAGCACGTATATGTCAGGATATAGTTTTGTTAGCAATTTCGAAAAGTGAATTCAGAAGAAACGTAACTGTTAAAGGTGGAATAATTATGAGAAGTATTTCAGATGATTCCAGAAGGGCAACTCTAGATATTGATCTTGATTTTATTAAGTTCTCTTTGGAGGATGAGTCCATAAGAAAGTTTATCTCAAAACTCAACGTTATTGAAGGAGTTAAAATAGAAATAGTTGGAAAAATAGAAACCTTAAGACAGCAGGATTATCAGGGTAAAAGAGTATATATTAGTGTAAATGATACATATGGTAAATCAATTCGAAGTAAAATCGATTTTGGTGTTCATACTAGATTTAAGATTAATCAATCCGAATATTCTTTTGATGTTTGTTTAGATGAGGATGGAGCAAGTATGCTGATAAATACAAATGAACAAATTTTTACCGAGAAACTGCGTTCATTATTAAAACTGGGTCCATTCAATACAAGGTACAAAGATATATTTGATATGTCCTATTTATTGAGTAAATTGGATAGAAAGAAGTTGAAAGTGTGTTTAAATGAGTACGTTTTTGATGATGATGATATGAGAGAGTCTAATATCCCAGATATCAGTTCTAGGTTAAAGAATGTTTTTGATAACAAAAGATATAGACAGAATCTAAATACAACAGATAAAAATTGGTTAGAAAAAGATATTGATAACACTCTAAATGGTATTCTTGATTATTTTAATCAATTTACCTTATGAAATTTGAACATAATCAATTATTTGGAATCAAAACATTAAGTATCATAACAGTATACCAATTTGATAAAACATAACCTTTTGATAGAAATGGAATTGATCATAACCTAAATAATCCTAGATCTAGTAAAGAAATAATCTTTATTGATTCTTGCGATTTCTACAATTATTACTTTTGAAGAGAACAAACTTGTTTTTATATTGTTGTGATAAAGAATCAATAATAAGTTGCAATTAAAAGTGTTGCGAGCCGTATCACAAATAGTTGCAACTATCGACATGCATGTTATAACAAAGCCCTTTTGGGCTTTGTTATTGTACTATTTATGACCTGAATTCTAAATTTTCCAAAAAAAAACTCACGAAGTATTCTGAAGACTTTATACTGCAGTCTGTGAATAGTAGTATTAGCGAAGATAATATTTACGATATGGGATATCGCTACAATGAATTTGAGCGTCCACTTACTCTAAATTCTATTACAGTGAAAATAGGAGCCTTTCTTGGAGTTTATAACTTTAGTGGCCAAAAAATTATTGATACTAATAACTGGAATGTAGTTTACCATGAAGATGAAGATATTTATTATCGTATGTATTATGAAATTCCTGGAGAGGTTTGGTCTAGAAAAATGGAGTTTGTAGATAATAATGGAGATTTCATATTTGATTTTATTTTATTTTCAATTTTTAATCCTACAAAAGAATTCCATGATGGATTATTATCAATTCCTATAAATAATGCAAACAGTCTTTTAATAAATACAAGCGGTGAGATAGTATACGAATCTTCCGATATTACTACTTTATATAATGATGTTTATATTACTTATAATGATTCTTACGATATGGCTTTAAAAAATGTTTCTGGGGAAATGATAAGTCTTGATTATTATGATAAAATTACTTGGCATTATAATTCACCATTTATTGTTACTCATTTTGATGGGACAATGCAATTTATGGATTACACAGGTCAGTTATTATATGGTGCATATACAGATTTATTACCATATGATGGTAATTATGCAATGTATCGTATAGGTAGTATCTATTATGCCATAGACCGTAGTGGGATAACTACTCATACAATTGGTGCAACATCACCAAGAGATATATTAGACAATGTTGTTTTAACTAGAAGAGCTTTATTAAATAACGCTGGAGAACCAATATATGATATAATAAATGATTCATATTCAGATTATATTACTTATAATTTATTATTTGGTGATCTTAGTTTTTACTTAGAATAATATGGTATAGACCTTTTAAGGTAGTTCTAAATTTTGAGACGAAAATAAACATATAGAAAATAAAAACTATAATTGAGAATAGTTCTCAATTATAGTTTTTTAGTGTTTATTTAATTCTTTTGCACATCTATATCTTTTTAGTTTTGATCCAACTTATTGTTGAAAATCCACGCGCAATGATATGCATACAATAATAAGGTGCAACTAAGAATGATCCGCGAGCCGTGCCATAAGTGATTGCAACTTATTATGTGAATCATATTAATTTAATATAGACAAATACATATCAAGTCTTTCGTTAATGTATTTACCAATTAGATCTTCCATTGCTTTCAGATTTCCATTTACATGATATTCATCAAAAGCAATATAATACATGATTCTATCTGTAAATTTGATATCAATTGGTGGATATCCCATTTTCATTAACTCTAGATTGATAAGCAACCTTCCACATCTACCATTACCATCAATAAACGGGTGTATTGCTTCAAACTCTATATGAAAGCGTGCCATTTTAGTAACGACATGCTCACTACTGTTTTTGTAATTAATTAATAATTCATTCATTTTTGGTTCAATCAAATATGGTTGTACTGGAACATGTTTAGCTCCCATAATTTTGACAGGAATTTTTCTATAGATACCTCTATCTTGCTTCTTATCAGCAAGAACAAGATAATGTATTTGCTTAATTGAGTTTTCAGTAATTTTTGCTTTCTCATTTACCAGTTCAGACACATACTCGAATGCTTCTTTATGATTTAAGGCTTCAAGATGATCTTTTAGTGGCTTTTTATCAATTGTAATACCTTTAAGAACTAGATCAGTTTCTCTCAAGGTTAATGTATTACCTTCAATAGCATTTGAGTTATATGTGTATTCAATCATAAACTGTTCATTCAATCTTTCAATTTCACCTTGGGTTAAAGGTCTACTTCTATCTAGTATATTCTTCTTATCAACAATCATATTAAAGAGGCTTTCTATAGATTTGAATCTACCATCACTAGGCTTCTTTGTATCTTCAGGAATCCTCCAAGAACGACCTTCTTTGTATGCGCCTTCTATCTTTCCTTCAGTACATAGGACTCGTACTCGTCTTTCTGATATATTCCATCTTATAGCTATTTCTTTAACTGGTAAATACATACAATCACACTCCTATTCAATAATATTGTACTTTAATTACGGAATAATAGCAATCTATCGGAATGATATTTTTCGATTTTCGGAATAATAAAAAGGCACAATCTAGTTGTATGCCTTCTTTCGTTCTATATAAATGCAATAAATTTCGTTATATTGTATTTAAATTCAACTTATTATTATATGCATATGATAACACAGGTAACCACTGTTTAACTTCCATACCAATCCAACTTTAATCAAGTTGCTGTCCAATCCATTCAAGTGCTTGTTCACGGCTATTAAAGTCAAAGTCTTCATATTGAATCCCATTCAATGAAATTATTTCATCAGTGTACTCAACAGTGACTGTCTCAAGTATCAGATCGTTATTAAAATCAACAGGACCTAAAAACTGAGTAGGTGTTTCCAAAATGATATTTCCTTCTTCATCGAACTCTATTTTAGAAGTGTGAAAGAATATTACTGGAACTCCACTACCTGACATCCAAAAATCACAGTACTTTACTGAATCCTTTTCATAGAAATATATTGATTCTCCCATGTAGTTAGCAGCATCAAACTCAGTATCGACAATCGAATCCCATAATTCATCATTTATGTTATCATCATTACTGACATCGTTACACGCAGAAAGTAAAATAATCACAGTTATCATAATAAGTAATCCTACTTTATTCAATTCATCCACCCCTAACTTCACTTACTTATATAATTTATTATAGCATATTCATTCAAAAATCTCGACCGAGATTTTGTGTTTGTGTTTAGTCTTATCAAGATAGGAAAAGAACTCTAATTGTAAATCTCTCTTAATGAAATTCACATAATAAAAACCCATAAAAAAACGAGAAATCTTGAGGAGTACTAAATGCAAATCATCTTCAAAATATCAATTTGTCCTATTAACATGTCTAGTATACAAAAAGATGCTAATATACACATGTAACACTTCGTGTCTACTAATATCCTACCAATTCACGAGCCGTACCATAAGTGATTGTAAAACATGGCATAGACATCGTAACAAAGCCCACTTAATGGCTTTGTTTCTTTTGAAGATTTGACAGGTATTTCATACCGATATGTAAATAGACATTTCAATTAATATCTTAGTTTCTTCATATAAGATTCACTGCTTTATTTAGAGTTTCTATTAGTTCCTATAATGAATCAATGTATCTATAGATTATTGTAAGTAATAATTATGAGTGTTATAATTTGTAATAGATTATAAATAAGAGGGGGAGTTTAATTGGATGTTAAATTAAGAAAAATGATATTTCCTCTACTAATCGTATGTAAGAAGGAGAAAAAACCAGACTATGCAACTTGTGGGAGTTGAATTATTTAGTATACTATTATATAATGGGTCAATTTATAGTAGGTTTCATAATTGGAGTTTTCAACTTTTCTATGTAATTTTTGTTTAATAACATGACAATTAATGATAAAATGTTTATAGAAGTATGAAAGGAAGAAAGAGATGAAAAAATTATTATTATTTGTTTTATTTTTATTTATGTTTACACTTTCAGCTTGTGGAGAAGACGTACCTACGTTAATAGACTTCGACACACTGGAAATTGCTGTTTCTGAAAACGACACTTCACTTGTTGCGTTAGAAACAGAGTTAGCTGCTTTGGAAGAAAGTCTTGCTGCTTTAGAAGGAGATTCTGATGGTGCAGATTTATTAATTGTAGGAATTCAAGAAGACATTTCTGCTATTGAAGCTGCAATTACTTTACTAGTAACGCCTTTACCGGCAATTATTGCTCCTAATTTAGTTACTGAGATTGTTATAGCTCATACTAATGATGTTCATGGTCGTGTTAACTCTGATTCATGGGCAGGCTCAATGGGTATGGCTACTATTAAGAATCTCAAAGATGCTTTAGAAGCACAACATGAGAACGTGCTTTTAATTGATGCTGGGGATATCTTACATGGAACTACATTTGCAACTTTAGAAGAAGGTGCAAGTATGATAGAAGTTATGAACCAAGTTGGTTATGACTTAATGGTTCCTGGGAACCATGACTTCAATTATGGACAAGCCAGATTATTAGAATTAGAAGGTATGGCTAATTTCCCAATGATTACTTCAAATGTTCAGTATGCTTCTGATGATACTAATTTCATGAATCCTTATGTTATTCAAGAAATTGATGGTGTATTAGTTGGGTTCTTTGGAATTACTACTCCTGAAACAGTATACAAAACTCATCCTGACAATGTAATCGGATTAAACTTCTTAGATCCTATTGCACAAGCAACTGCTATGGTAACTGAATTAACACCATTAGTAGATATCACTATCTTAGTTGCACATGTTGGATTAGATTTAAATACTGATATCACTACTGAAGATATTGCTATCGCAGTACCTGGTATTGATGTAATTATTGATGGGCATTCACATTCAACTTTACCTGATGGAATGATGGTTGGAGATACTTTAATCGTTTCTACTGGTGAATACATGAAAAATTTAGGTGTATTTACATTGCAAATTCAAAACGGTGAAATTATTACTTCTGACATATTATTAATTGATGCTGATATGGCTGCTGAATTAAATTATGGTTACGATTTAGAAATTCAAGATTATATTAATGAAATCGTTGCTGAACAAGCTGTTATTTTAGGTGAAGTAGTTGGGCAAACTGCTGTTGAGTTAATGGGTGAACGTGCTGACGTGCGTACTGGTGAAACTAATTTAGGTAACATAATTGCTGATTCTATGATTATAGTTACAGAAGCTGATGTTGCTATTACTAATGGTGGTGGAATTAGAGCTTCTATCCCTGCTGGTGATGTAACTTTAGGTGATGTTATTACTGTATTGCCATTTGGTAATATTATAGTAACTATCGAATTAACTGGACAAGAATTATTAGATTCATTAGAACATGGTACTTCTGCTTATCCTGACGCTGAAGGAATGTTCCCTCATATCGCTGGAATGACATTCGAAATTGATTTCGATGCTGTTGAAGGTGCAAGAGTTATTAATTTAGAAATTGGCGGTGTTGCTGTTGATTTAACTGCTACTTATGTTGTGGCTACTAATGACTTTATGGCTGCTGGTGGAGATGGATACGATATTTTTGCTACAAAAGAAAGAATTGGAGAATTCCAAGGATTACATGAAGGGTTAACTGATATGTTCACTTTAGGTGTAGATATTGTAATGCCTACTATGGGTAGAATTGTTGTAATAAATGAATAAACTCCACAATTCTTTAGTGAATATGGAGAATCTGATGCTGGATCATGTAAATATATAGAAATTCATAATCCCACAGATAAAGTAATAGATTTAAACAAAAACACCACTTTCAAAAAGTGGTGTTTTTTTAAAGTGTGCCGGGCATTGCATTAATCTTACTGGTGAAAGTCCAGTCGGGGGTATTTACCACCAACCGTAGTGAAGCGCAAGGTTTCAATCGTGAGGTAGAACTGAAGGAAGCGTGTAGCAAATCTTTGAACCTATGAACAAAAACTTGATAATAAGGCTATGAGGTGGACAAGGTAGCAACTGATACTGAAATCCTATAGGTAAACGTAAAACCAAAGTAGTAAATCAAGAGGTAATGAAGAGAAAGATTAGTGTCTTACCCCGGGAGGTCTCACGCCATTAGGTTTAAGATAAAACTATCGCTTTAGAGCGAAGTCTCCTAATGTCGAAAAAGGTTAAGTGTGAGAAGTCAGCAGAGGTCATAGTAGGGTAAAACTGAAGGACCGAACAATATTATAGTGTTGATTCACTATAGATTAAATAAGCATTAACTAGAATTGAGAACAGAGGGTAGTCAAAAGCGTAATTTGAATCACCTCGTAAAATTAGTCAATGGGTGATGTGCTTAAATCAGAAATATGGAAGGAACAATCTAGGAAAAGCCTACAACCAAGTAGTATCTAACAAAGGTAGCGCTGAAATTGATGGAGTAACAGTAGACAAGTTAAGAGAGTATCTTGACCTAAACTGGAGCAAAATCAAAGAAGACATAATTGCGAAAAAGTATAAACCAGCACCGGTAAAACGTGTCTATATCCCAAAAGGAAAAGACAGCAAAAGACCACTTGGAATACCAACCGCAATGGATAGAGTAATTCAACAAGCGATATCACAAAAGTTACAAGAAATCTACGAACCAAAATTTAGCGAAAGCAGTTATGGTTTTCGACCTGGACGAAGTTGCCATATGGCAATTGATAAGGTAGTAGAATACTTAAATGAAGGATACGAATGGATAATAGACATAGATATAGAGAAATTCTTTGACAAAGTAAATCACGATAAACTAATACAAGTTTTACGACTTGAAGTAAAGGACGCAACAACTTTGAACTTGATAAGAAAGTATTTGAAGGCAGGAGTTATGGAAAGCGGCGTATTTGGTAAAACAGATATAGGAACACCACAAGGTGGACCTATAAGTCCAATATTATCCAATATCTTACTAGACCAATTCGATAAAGAAATGGAAAAGAGAGGTAGATTATTTGTGCGTTACGCTGATGACGTGAATTTATTTGTGCGAAGTGAAAAAGCAGCCGATAGAGTAATGAAATCAGTAGTTAGTTGGCTTGAAAGAAAACTATTCTTAAAAGTAAACGCAACAAAAACAAAAATCGTTAGACCTACTCAAAACAAATTTCTAGGATTTGGATTTTGGAAAAGCAAAGATGGATGGAAACCAAGACCACATGACGACAGCAAGAAGAAACTAAAAAGAAAGATTAATGAGATTACTTGTAGAAGAAGAGCAGCCGCTCTTCCACTATCAGTAACATTCTTAAAACTTAACCAAGTAATAAGAGGTTGGATAAACTACTTTAAGATAGGTAGTATAAAGACATTTTTAAAAGAATTTGGAGGATGGGTGAGACACAAAGTTAGAGTTATTATTCTCAAACAATGGAAGAAAGCACCTACCATCATTAGAAATCTTAGAAATGTCAGTTACAAATTGAAACTGAATTTTAAAGAGGAAGACTTTTATAAAGTAGCACATAGTAAATATGTTGTTTCAGGGGTCTTTTTCGAATATCGGAAACTGTTTTAATTTCCTTTATAAACAGAGATTTCTATGATTTTTTATCATATTTGTGCATTGGTGGAAGTATTTTAGTACTATTATTTTTAAAAAAAAGTAAATAATTGCAATAAATTTCAACTTTGCAGCATTAATATAGTGTAAGACAATAAAAATCAGGAGGAAACAAAAAATGAAAAAACTTATTGGTTTAGGATTATTATTAACAACTGTATTTGGATTAGCTGCATGTGGAGAGACTGCAAGTGTAGTTGTTTCAACAATCGCAATTGATGTAAACCCAAGTGTGGAACTGGATTTAGACGAAAACGACAAAGTATTAAATGTAATAATGAATAATGAAGATGCAGTAATCATTGTAGGAGACATGGATTTAGTAGGTGTTGATTACAATATCGCAATAAATGCATTAATAGGTTCAATGGTGCAAAATGGATATATAACTGAATTTACAAATTCGGTATTAATATCAGTTCATAGTGAAGATGCAGCAAAAGAAGCTTTATTGATGGTAGAAGTAACTGAGGCAGTAAGTGCTGCATTAGGTGCTGAAGCAATTGAAGGTTCAATAATCACAAAAGAATACTCAGGTGATGATGCAGATGTTGAAGAACTTTCTGAATTACTAGATATTTCTGAAGCTAGAGCAGATTTGATTTTAGATATATTAGAGTTAGATCCAAGAGTAACTGCTGAAGAATTAGCACTTTTATCAATAAACGATTTAAATTTATATTTAGAATCAAAAAATTATAAAATGGATGATGTTGAAAAAACAGGTGTAGCAAGCATTTTAGACTATATAACATCTGAAGAAGCATACCAATTAGCTTTAACATCGTTAGAGTTAGATACATTAGACGTTATTGGATATAAAATTGAATTAGAACAAGATCATGGAATAATGGTATATGAAGTCGATATTGAAATATCAACTGATAAATATGAAGTTTTAATTGATGCAAAAGAAGGTACAGTAGTTGTAAAAAATAATGATGACAACGATGATGTCTTCCCTACTGATGTATTAAGCTCTGAAGAAGTAATGGTTATAGTATTAGCTGAATTATCTATAAATGAACGTGAAATTCTAGAATTAGAAACAAAACTAACAATGGAAAATGGGTTCGCATATTATGAAATCGAGTTTGAATTATTAGGAGAAGAATATCAACTCGAGGTATCGGCAATTGATGGAGTGATACTAACAAACAATATGGATGAAGCTGGTTTCGAATATCAAGATGACAAAGATGACAAAGACAAAGATGACGCAGACGATGACTTCCCTACTGATGTATTAAGCTCTGAAGAAGTAATGGTTATAGTATTAGCTGAATTATCTATAAATGAACGTGAAATTCTAGAATTAGAAACAAAACTAACAATGGAAAATGAGTTAGCTTATTACGAAATCGAGTTTGAATTACTAGGAGAAGAATATCAACTCGAGGTATCGGCAATTGATGGATCAATATTAACAAACAATATGGATGACGCTGACGATGATAACAAAGATGACAAAGACGCTGACTTTCCTACCGATTTATTAAGCTCTGAAGAAGTAATGGTTATAGTATTAGCTGAATTATCTATTAATGAAAGTGAAATTCTAGAATTAGAAATAGAACAAGAAATGGAAGATGGGTTTGCTTATTACGAAATCGAGTTTGAATTACTAGGAGAAGAATATCAACTCGAGGTATCGGCAATTGATGGATCAATATTAACGAACAATATGGATGACGTTGCTGCTGGTAATGATTCTAAATCTGACAAAGATGATGATACTACAGATGATGAATCAACAGAATAAACATGTTAATCATGAGTGGTTTGAGTTTGAATATAAAATGTGTAAAAAACAGGAATAAGTAGTAATTAAGTATGAAAAGGCAAGGTGAAGCTATGGAAAACATTCAATATCTAGAATCAATAATAGCGAACAGAATTCTAGAAGAATCACTTAAAGTAAATAATGTTCTAATATCATATGTAACAAAGGCTTGTAAGTTTCTTCAGTATTCTGAAAAGGATCTTAAAAAAATTATTCTAGGTGTTTATTTGATGGATATAGGTCTTAAGGTTGATTTTATATCCTCTGAAGACTATGATAATCATACTATAAACGGATGTATGATGATGAGTGGAATAGACGATGTTGAGATAATAAAAAATATAGTTTTGTTACATCACGAAAATAAAATTGGTACAGGATTTCCATATGGTTTGATGGGGAATGAGATTCCAAAGTATGTTCAAATTGTTTCTATATGCAATGATTATTTGAACCATAAAGCTGAAGGTGATTTAAGATACAACGAAATCATAAGTGAACTTGGTTTATTGTACAATGAGAATATGATTGAATACTTGTCTGATTTTATTTTTGATAAATAAATCTAATTTTTGATACGAGATAATAGAATTGCTAAGTAAGGAGAAATATAATACTGAACAACTACGACACATTAGAACAAAATCTCAAACAATATCAAGTTGTGGTTGTAAAAATATAAACTAATAATAATATTTTTTCATTCTTCAGTTCAAAGGCACTTCGGTGCCTTTTTGCTTGAAAAAAGTATGAGCATACAATAGATATTAAAAGTATGTGAAAGCAGTGGCCAATTTTTGGTTGGGTATATAATGATGCACTAATTGGATCGTTATCTTCAGATCAGAAAAACGGTTCAAGAAGTATAAGGTTACAAAATGGCTATGTAGAAACTATATTTAGAGTAGAAAATATGGAGGAAATTTCATTTAACTTTGGAAACTTCAGTCAAAATACTCCCTCAGCAAATCTAACGATAAATATTTCTGAGGATGACGTGAACTGGTATACAATTGACACACTTGCATCAACATCTTCATTTGAAGTTTATTCAATTGACATAACGGACACACTTTTAAATACATTTGGTTTAAGCAAAACGGATGGATTATATATTCGATTATCAAGTAATGATTCAAAGAGGATTAATATTGATGATTTTAGTATTGTTTGTTTAGGAGAAAGCATCTTCAATGTTGACTAAAAACAGATAAACAGTCTTTCCATCGGAAAAAACAAAAAAACTATGATAAATTATATTTTTATCATAGTTTTTTATTTTTAGATTAATGTTTTTGCTCTTTCGTTATTTTACAACTTGTTTTCCATTATGTACAACAAGTTGAGGGAAAGGTATATTAATATTGTTCATATCTAATACTCTCTTCAATTCTTTGTTTAAAGATCTTCTTACATTAATACGATTCTTTTCCTCGCAATGTGCAATAACTCTTATAATTACAGAAGAATCACCAAGTTTATCGACCCCATCATATATTGGGCCAACAATAATTTTAGGGATTTTTTCTCCAATATTTGGTAAATTTGTTTTGATAATTTCTTCGACCTTATCTAAATCTGCACTGTATTCAACAGAAATTTCAGATACTGCATAAGATAAATCCTCAGATAAGTTGATTATTTCACGAATATCAGAATTTGCAATAATAAGGATATTACCATAAATATTTTTAATTCGTGTATTTCTTGGACCTATCTCTATAACCTCACCTCTAAAATCACCAATTTCGACAAAATTACCAACAGTAAATTGTTTTTCGAAAATAATTGATAATCCAGCAAAAACATCTTCTAGTAATCCTTGTGCGCCAAAAGATACAGCTAATCCAGCAATTCCTGCACCGGCTAACAATGTTGGCGTAGGAACATTCCACGCAGACAGGATAAGAATTAGCGAAATGACCATAATACCAAACTTAGCAACTGATATTATAAGAACACCTACAGTTTTCCCGCGGTTACTACTTCTTGTAATTAGTTTAACAATTACAGAGACAACATAGAATAAAACACTCATAAATAAGATGATTGCAATGCTTTCTAAAATATTAATGTAATTGTTTTTAAAGATACTAAAAACATCAAAGAACTTACCGATTGAACTATCGATAACTGTTGCAAAAGCAGTACCTGGAAATAAAATCCCTGTAAGACTTCCAACTAAAATAAATACCAATATAATTACCAAAACAATCCATTTGTGTAAATCTAATCTACTCTTTTTTTCTTTCATGTGTTACCCTCCTCGTATAATAATATCTATTTTATGTCTTATTAAATAATCAAATTGATTTTCAAAAAATATTGTAATTTTATATGATGAAGTTGTTGGTAATAATATTGAGAATGTGACATATTTTTCATTACCATCAGGAGTAAATCCATAAGTCTCACTAGCTAAATATGTGTCGAATTCACCACTTGTATCGTAAGAATCATAATATACTTCCTGAAAATTATGACTTGGATCATTTAAGATGATTGTTACTTCTAAATAATCACCTATTGTCTCTTTAGTATAAGTGTATGTATAAACATCAAGTGTAGTTACTTCCTCTTGATATACAATAGATTTTTCAAGCCTTAATGTTTGTGGATTTGTGTGTATTGCGATACACTCAAAAGCATATGTTGTACTTGGAGTTAGTTCACTAATTACAAACTCATATCCATGCTCACTTGCTTCTAACACGATTTTATCTGTCCTAATAAGTAAATCGTTTTTATAAATTTTCATTTCATATTTTATGTTTTCAACATCCATATCATTATATACTGAGAAAGATGCCTCTTTACTATCAATATAATTCATATAAATTGAAGTGTTTAGCACAAATGGGGGTGTCACCCAAATTTCATCAAGCATCTCAGTGCCTTCTAGTGTTGTACCTTCAAGGTATATATGAAATGACTCAAAAGTAAAAATATCGCTTAACTCAATATTCATCCTTGATGCAGTAACAGGAATAGATGAATATATTATTTCAGTATCATGTTCCCAACTATAACCATAATATAGATCAATAGATATATATTTAGAATCGGGATCATAAACGGATACATCAACGTTGTAAACTGTTGAATGAGTACTTGGCTCAGGTTCTACAGATAAAATAGTACCACCAACTTTCTCATCAGTTTTGATTATCAAGGTATCAAGTCTTTCTTGCCCGAAACCTTTATTACCATAAACACTCAAGCGATACTCAGTATCGTTTTCTAGATTATCAAAATAACCTGAATTTCCACCCAGGTTAATTGGTTTTTCATAATATTCTAATTGATTTTCAAGCACTACAAAAAGTGTAGCTACATCTAAAGCATTATCCTCATCAGTAACATTTACTTGATAGACAATTTGTTCGCTTAAAGCAACAGATTTAATAATTTCAGCTTTAGGAGATGCTGGAATTAAAACTACAGCGGCAACAACAGCAACGGTAGCCATAGAAAAAGTTGACATCAAGTCTTTGATAGCATCAAAACGTCTTTTTCTTTCTTCATTCTTCTTCCTACGAGATTTTCCCCTCATTGTCTTCTCCTTAATTGAAATCAATATAGAAATTTTATATTATACTCTTGATTTAATTATACACTTAAAAGAATTCATTGAAAACAATAAAATTGTATTTTGGATTTTTTTCCATAATCTAAACAAAATTATAAGAGAGTTTATAGACAGTGAAGGTAGTGTGGTATAATTGAATAAAAAAGAAAAGTTTATATCATTGTTTAGGATATTGGGGGTAGAAATTATGAAATTAGGGAATTTGATTATATTGGTTTTACTGGTAATAACTTTAGCTTCTTGTGAACAGCAAAGCCTTGTGCAAACTAGAGAAGTAGAATTTAGAACTACTGAAACAGCAATAGAATGGAAATATACAGATGAAGAAACATGGACAAAAATCACTGATGTGTTCCAACAAAGAGAGATAGAATATAGAACAACAGAGACAGCGGTAGAATGGAAATATGTAGATGATGATGTATGGACAAAAATCACAGATTTAGTTCCACCAAGAGAAATAGAATTTAGAACAACAGATACCACAATAGAGTGGAAATATACTGATGAAGAAACTTGGACAGTTGAATACAACTTGATTGATTATTCAGTTGAAGAACCTGAACAATATACTCCAACTAACTATAAAACAAAATATCTTATTGAAGCAAACCCTGAAAAAGGATTCAACATTCCCTATTTTCTTTATATACCTAGTACTGAATATAAAGATGATAATATAGGATTTAAACAATACCTGCTTTTAGAAGGTACCAATTTTGGTATTACTAGTAATCAAGTTGATTATTATCAAAACGATAATTTTATAAAAGGAGAAACATCTCATGTAGCAGGTGATGTATATGAACAATTATATATTCCAAAAATAGTACCTTACTTACCAAAAACTTGTTTTAAAATTGATCATGATGATTATGCTGAATATGGACATTTTCATGCACTTGACAGTACAGTTATTAAAATGGATGAACATAAGGATGAAATGATAGAGTGTTCTTTTGATGGAAATGAATCCAATCTAGGAATAGACTATTTAAACTCTCTAGTAGATATTGAACAACAAATTCATGCAATTGTATTGGATGCACAAGAGAGATTGAATTCTGGTAGTTGGGATTTGGAAGAAGAAATATTTGTTGCTGGATTCTCTGCATCGGGAGAGTATGCAAGTAGATATACAACGATTTTCCCAGAACAAGTGAAAGCGATGTTTGCAGGAGGAATGTTTTTGCCAATTATCCCTGCAGATTCATATGGAGGACATGATTTGATTTACCAAGTAGGTATCTCGGATTATGAACAATTATTTGGAAGACCTTTTGATATTGTAGAATATAATGAAGTAGCAAAAATGTTCTATATGGGAGCAAAAGAGACTATTGATGCCATAGGCGGTTCAGATACTTTTACAAATGATCACAGAGACATAATTTATGATATTTTTGGGGAAATCAGTATTAATGATAGATGGTTTAATGCTCAAGATGTATTTTATGAAATGGGTGGAGATGCACTATTTGTTACTGATAAGACTCAGGGTCATAGTGTGAGCTCCAATGTATTAGGATACATCATTGAATTCTTAAAAAATAACAGGGATTCTACCGAACCTGTATATAATCTTGGTGTTGACTATCCTCAATTAATAATTAGACATAATGAAGTAGTATTAGAAGATACAAGTTTTGACACAACCATGTTTGATATATTTGCAGACAAAAACTTAACTATACTTGGAGATCGGGTTCCTGTTGAAGCATTTAGAGACTTATATGCAGGATATTTTTCTGGTAATTCTAGTTCAAGTTGGTACGATGAATCCAACAACCAAGCAGAATATGTCATTATCCTAAATACACCAACAATATATCAAGATGGGATTTCCTATTTCAATAATATTTTAGTTACCGAAAGTTCAATAAGTTATTATTTAGATGGTGATCAAAAGATTTTTTATATTTACGAATCTTCTGATGAAGATATGCTTGAAACAATAGAAAATTTACCTGTCGATTTCTTATTCTATGATTTCACAGGTGCTCTGGATATAAATGATTGATAAAGAAGCAAGCAAGTAAAAAACTGAGTATTTTAGATTCAAGGATATAAATATGATGTAGATAGTTATTATTAAAAATATGGCGAGGTGAAAAAATGAAAATTATTAAAGTATTATTAGTTGTAGTTGTCGTTATTGGTATTATTGGATTTATTGGATTTAAAAAAGTAAATATTGAAATGGATGAGGTTGATTTACCGGCAAATGTCTATGAAGAAGAGGGCGACTTACTTAATATTGTTAATACTAAACTGTTTGATTTATTTGTTCTATCTGCTGATAACGAATATACAGTTGTAGAAGAAGTAATAAATCTTGTAACTTTGGATACCATTCGTGAAAATGTGAATGCGGAGTACGATCCTTTAAGTGATTGTGATACTGATGAATGCAACTATATTTTGCAGAATGAAGATTATTACATTAATTACGCATGGGCTGAGTTAAGCGAAGATAATCAACTAATCATCCATATTAGTGTTGGGTCGGATAAGTTTATTCATATCAATACAATAATAAATTTCTATCTTGATATAGATATTAATTATTTAGGATTTGAAATTTCGTTAACCTTAGATCAACTATCCGTAAATGAAATAGGGGTTTCTATAGATACTTTAGATAAGATATTAGGTAATTTTGATAAAGACAATATTGAAGCAAAAGTAACTACAGGTGAATTAGATATGGAAGAGTATACATACACTTTATCATTTTCTATACTACCTTAAATCATTTTTGAATAATTAGAAATATTATCAAATTGTATTTTGGTATGAACTTTATTAAGTGAATAATGAAAAAGCTCAATTCAATTTCATATTGAATTGGGCTTTTATAATTTAGATAATAAGAAGGTCTTTCATAGTTTATACATATTAAATCTTATAAAATAGGGCTATTATTATTTCTATTTGTTATAATGGAGTGTAAAGAAAGGGTGACAAAGATGAAGCTATCAGGAAGAACACCATTACTCAGAGCGATCAAGCTAGAAAAGAAATTACAAATAAAAAGAATCTATATAAAATTAGAAGGAGCTAATCCAACTCATCATAAAAATTCTCGAATAGCAGAGGTATTATGTAAAGATGCTCTAGCTCATAAAAAGACAATTATTTTAGCAGATGGCACAAATGCTTACATTAAAGCTATTGAATATTTTGCTCATAAAAATGATTTAAAAATAATCATTCCAAGGTTTAGTCATGAAACTTGGAAAACATCTCGCTTTGATTCTGATTCAATATTAGATGCAAGAAAACAAAAGAAATCCAATAAAATGGATTACTTGCAACATCTATCAAAAGAAAACAATTACTATCTTGCTGTAGAGGGGTATACAAACAACAACATCTCTTTAATGGCACTTGAAGAACTAACGAAAGAAATCATTGTTAAGAAAGAAAATATTGATACTGTAAATACACAGTATAGCCATGGCTATACGTTAACTAGTATGTATAATGTATTTTTACGAGAATGGATAGAAAAAGAAAAATCAATTCCAAAGATATATTGCGGAATAAGAGCGGAAAACGATTTAATATCGGAATCACCTGGTCGAGATATTATTTCTTATATACATACAAATCAGAGTTTACTTGATTCTTCTAAACAAGCCCTCTATGAAAGTCACGGTAAAATAATTACCGTAAGCGAAGAAGAATTAAAGGATGCAAAGAAATTATTGAGACAAGTTGAGCAAATTAAAGTATCGACGGAGAACGCTTATCCATTAGCTGCATTTTTATCACAAATAAAAGATGGAAATATTGAAAATGGGACACATATTATTATTTTAGATGATGCGAGAAGCCGTATGGATATTGAGCAAATAACAGACTTTCAGACATATTCTAAAGAAGAAATTTTAACAATTGCAAAAACATACTTAGCAGATTATTCTGATCCGTTGATTGAAATGAATGAAGCGCTTAATAACGCAATAGATAAGGGCTTGATTTTGCTTGCTAAACAAAATGAAACAATATTGGGTGTGTGTATTATTATCAATACACAATTCGATAACTTTATTCCAACATTTCATATAGCATATATAGGAACAAGTGGGATGCATAAAGGTAGAGGAATTGGGACAGAGTTAATTAAGCGAGCTGTAAATATTACAGATGGAAAATTATCTTTGCATGTGGACCTAGATAATAAAGGTGCAAAAAAACTATATGAGAAAATGGGATTTAAACACGTATATAATCGAATGATATATTATTCAGAATAAGTTAGTTTTATTTGTCAGGAATCCTGGACTAAACTGATTATTCTACTATATGAAAATAATAAAAATTAACATCTTACTAATTTAACAATAATATCACAGACAGTTATATTATTGTTATATAAAGAAAAAATTGATTTTTTTATGGATTAATTCAGAAAATAATAGAAGGTGAATTTATGGATGTTTTGTATTTCTTTATGATATTTGCAATTGTTGGATGGCTTTGGGAAACACCATGGGTTTCTATTCATACGAAAAAGTTTGTGAATAGAGGGTTCTTACATGGACCATATATTCCTATTTATGGATGTGCAATTGTAACTGCTCATTATTTTGTTGGTTTATTTAATGAAGTTGATGGAATCATTGGAGTTATGATTAAGATTATTAGCATAGCGCTTATTACAGCGACATGGGAATTCGTGACTAGTTATCTATTAGAAAAGATTTTCCATACAAGATGGTGGGATTATAGTACTCATAAATTTAATCTTCAAGGAAGGATTAGTTTATCTGTAACTGCGTTTTTTGGAATTGGTGGATACATCCTTTTAGAATTTGTTTGGACACCATTTGATTCTTTGTACAACTCAATATCATCAAACTATATGATAATATTACTAAGTGTATTTTATGTAATTTTCACTATTGATTCAGCATTCACATTGAGAGATTTATTTAGAGTTAAAAAAATTATGGAAACAATTCAACGCCTTGGTAAAGAACTTGGAGATAAGTTGGATGAAAGAGTTCTTGATGTAAAAATTGCATTTGCTGAACACAAAGGCAATTTACAGGAATCAATCATTGAAACAAAACAAATGCTTTTAAATAGATATAAGAAAATATCAGAAACAAGTGTATCAAAACAAGTGCTTTTCGAGTTAGAACAAATTCAAAATTACATTTCTAACACTAGAAGTATAAGACGCTTTTATCTAAAATACCCACATAGCTCAAGTTCGCTTCTTCACAATGTAAAAAGATTTCTTAAGGGATTGAAAGATAAAAATGAAACTGATTAGATACTAAAATATCTAGTATGCTTTTTATGACAATAATGATAAACTATTTATAGCATCCAATTGAGGTGAAGTCATGGCACTTAGAAAAAACAGATTATTAGAATCTCTTGATTTATTAAGAGATCAAATCAAAGAAGAAGAGAATCAGCGAACAGGTAAAATACCAACTGTTTGTTCAGATAAGGTTCTAGAAGAGATATCAAAGAAAACGCCACTTAAAATAAGTGACTTTTTAGCTATTTCTGGTGTTGGAAAAGTCTTTATGGATGACTATGCAACTCGTTTTTTACAGGTGATTCTTAAACACCAAAATGAGTCTGTGAAGGAAGTTTTAGTATCTAAAAGTGCCTTTAAAGTACTGGACCACTATAAAGATCGTCTAACAAATATTTCTAGAAGAAACCCCAATTTATATATGGGGAAGATAACTAAGAAAAACAGTTTTGATTTATCTTTGTTAGATGACAATTTAGAATTAATCAATTTTTTGACAAATAAACGAATTACAACATTGAAATTACAATTTCAATCATCTTTGAATGGCGATAAACTAGAGAGCCATATCACGACTTTATATAGAGAAACTAACATGAGCGAAAAAGAAACAGGTTCGTACGATTTATATATTGCCTACCCATATATTGAAGGTGTTTTTAAACAAGATAATTTCGCAATTAAAGCACCCTTACTTTATTTTCCTGTTAAATTAACTAGAAACAAAAGAGAATATAGCATTAAAAAAGACAAAAATAAAGATATCATTTTTAATCGCGATTTATTACTAATCACCTCAAAAATGGAAAAAAATGATATAAATTCAAACACGCCATATATTCCTTCATTTAGTCAAAGTACTTTGCGTGATATTGTTATCCCATATTACAAGAGCAATGGAGTAAATATCAAGGATACAAAAACTAATTTCAAATACATCTCTTATAAAAACGAACAAAAAGATCAGTTCACAAAACATCATAGAAAAGGTGTTTTTGAAGTAAAGGAATATATCACAGTCGGAAAGTATAAGCTATATTCATCAATGATTCAAAAAGATATGAGTTCAATCCTAGATTCAAGCAAATATAACGATCTTTTAAGTGGACTAATAGAAGAAACAAATCTATATTCTGCAGAAAAAGATGTTAATTTTAAAATCGCTAATGATCCTGTGGATGAAAAAAGATTATCATATATCAATGATATGAATTATGCTCAGGAGAAAGTTATTGATTTGGTAAATAAAGAACAAAAACTTGTAATCTGGGGCCCACCAGGGACAGGGAAGAGCCAGACAATAACTAGTTTAATTGCTGCAAGTGTTTTAAAAGGTGAAAATGTTCTTGTTGTAAGTGAGAAGAAAGTAGCGTTAGATGTAATCTATTCAAGATTAAAAGATGCTTCTAAATATACTTTATTTATCGATGATTCAGAAAACAAGCAAGATTTTTACCGTAAACTAAAAGAATTTATAGATCCAACTCCACCACAAAGAACAATAAATAACGATGTGTACGAATTGGAAGAGGATATAAAAGAAATCTTAAAGACACTTGATAAATCAATTGACTTACTTTATAACCAAAGGATTCAAGATGTTCCGGTTCATAAATTATATAGTAGATATGTAAAAGATAAAGATGTCATTAACAAGCTTAGTCCAAAGAAAATTCATCAGTTATTTAAAAGTATTTTTACGAAAATAGTATTTAAAGAATTGGACTCTATTGAAAAAACATTTGACAAATATAATCATCTAAATGACTATTTGGCATTTGAAACAATAAGTCACGATTATCCATTATTATTAAAACTTGAAACAAAAATTAATAGGAGTAATCGTATTGAATTTGAACAATTTAATACAGACTTTTTAGAGTATATTGATAAATACAATAAATCATGGTTCTGGAAAAAAAGATCTATAAAAAGATTATTTTTAGAGAGCAATGGAAAAAGAATTTTGTTTTTAACGAAGAAAAAATCACTTAACAGGAAATACTTTAAAATGCTATTATCAGATGGGAAATTACATCACTATGTTAATGAAAACATCAAAAAACTCGACAAATTAAAAACCAAACATATAAAACTCACGGATAATGAAGTTAAGTTCCTTAACATGCTTCTTCACCATCCTTTATTAAAAGATATCCCTGATATCGCAAAACAACGTCACTATCTTTTTGATGCTTTTTTCACAGGGTATCTAGAGGACTTCAAAACTAAAAATCAAAAATATCTGTATATCTTAGAAAAATATCAAGCAAAAGTTGATGAATTAAACAATTTAATAGAAGAAAAGAAACTAGTAACGATTGAATCTTTTGAGATGGAATTATTCAAACATGCTCTTAATTTTTCGAATACAAAGAGGATTATGGATATTAAAAGAATGCTTGATAGTAATCGTAAATTGAGTATAAAAGCGTTTATAAGTAAATATCAACTTGAACTAATGAATAATATCAGAGTTTGGATGATGACACCTGAAGTAGTAAGTGCAATTGTCCCGTTGGTTTATGGAATGTTTGATTTAGTAATCTTTGATGAAGCATCGCAGATGTATGTTGAAAAAGGGATCCCAGCAATTTATCGTGCCAAAAAAGTTGTGATTGCAGGAGATACAAAACAGTTAAGACCATCGTCACTTGGTATTGGCCGTTTAGAAGATGAAGATGAACTATTTGAAGAAGAAGGATTAAAAGATATTTCAATGGATGCAAAAAGCTTACTAGATTTAGCGCGCTATAAATACAATGAAACAATCCTAAATTATCATTATCGTTCTGTTTATGAGGAATTGATTGCTTTTTCAAATTATGCATTTTATGAGGGAAAATTGATTGTTTCACCAAATCAAATTCAAAGTAAAACCCCACCTATAGAATATATCTATGTTAAAGATGGAGTATTCGATAATCGAAGAAATATTAAAGAAGCAAAAGCAGTTATCAAACTGTTACGCAAAATTTTTAGAGAACGCGAAAATAATGAAACAATTGGGATTATAACATTTAATAGTACTCAAAGAGATTTGATTGAAAATCAAATTGATGAAGAGTTATTTAAACGTGGAACATATCAAAAACAATTTGAAAGAGAACTCTATAGAACTGAAGATGGGGAAGATAAAAGTCTGTTTATCAAAAATATCGAAAATGTCCAGGGAGATGAAAGAGATATCATTGTTTTCTCAATGGGATATGGTAGAGATGTTGATGGTTTCGTAAGAAGAAGATTTGGTTGGCTTAATAATGATGGTGGACAAAACCGTTTAAATGTCGCAATCAGTAGAGCTAAACAAAAAATCTATTTTGTTTCTTCATTGTTCCCAGAAGAATTAAAAGTGGAAGACTTAAAAAGCACTGGGCCAAAACTGCTTAAAGATTACATGCGATATTGTTATTACATCTCAAATAGTAAACCAGACTTGGCAAGAGAAGTATTGAATCAATTACACACTGAAGGCAAAAATAGTAACGAAGAAAACTTGTCTGATTTAGTACAAGATATTAAACAAAGACTGGAGAGAAATAACTATATAGTTAAAACTTCTATTGGTATTGGTAGATACAGTATAAACTTGGCAGTATATGATAACGAAACCTTATCTTATAAACTAGGAATTATTTGTGATGTAGATGAGGTGAAAACCACAAATTCAAGAAGAGATATGGTACACCAAGAGAAATATCTAAGAGCAAGAAACTGGAAAATATACCGAGTTTTTGCTTCAAATTGGTATACTGATCAAACAAAAGAAATGAGAAATATTAGAGATCTAATCAAGTAATTTAATCAGATAATAAAAATGTAAATTTTCAAGAACAAGGAGATCAATATGGAAATATTTATCGCATACTTAACTATTATTAATGTATTAGCTTTGGTTATGTTTGGAGTAGATAAAAGAAGAGCAATTAAGAATAAATGGAGAATAAGAGAAAGTATTTTATTGATATTTTCACTTATAGGTGGGGGACTTGGTTCATTTATTGGTATGAAGCTATTTCATCATAAAACACACAAAATGAAGTTCCTTTTGCTAGTACCTTTTTTCACTATAGTTTTTGTGATTGGAAT
>Ga0208647_1000170_pt1 | contig 24719 bp, 18 predicted proteins | sample AntAceMetag02UKA_FD_184765 | JGI IMG/M metagenome (GOLD analysis project Ga0208647, IMG submission 184765) | Saline lake microbial communities from Ace Lake, Antarctica - Antarctic Ace Lake Metagenome 02UKA (SPAdes) (version 2) | ecosystem: Environmental > Aquatic > Non-marine Saline and... | reverse complement strand
CATCTTCTTCAACCAAAGCTCTTTTAGTAACTAAGTTGATTATGTTATTTGCCCAGTTTTGAACTGTTGAATAACGACAATGTCCACCTTTTTTAACAAATATTTCAACGATTGCAGCATGCAAACTTGATTTTGTATATACTGGCGCTGTACATCCTTCAACGTAATTAACAAATGCACCCTCATCAACAATAATCAATGTTCTTTCAAACTGCCCCATTTGTTCACTGTTAATTCTGAAATAAGATTGAAGAGGTTTTTCTACTCTCACACCTGGTGGAACATAAATAAATGATCCCCCGCTCCATACAGCACTATTTAAAGCTGCGTACTTATTATCACTATATGGTACAACTTTAGAAAAATACTCTTTAAATAACTCAGGTCTTTCTCTTAAAGCAGTATCAGTGTCAGTGAAATATACTCCTAAATCTTCTAATTCTTTTATCGTAGAATGATATACAACCTCACTATCAAACTGTGTAGAAACACCAGCTAAGAACTTTTGTTCAGCTTCAGGTATTCCAAGCTTTTCAAACGTGTCTTTTATTTCTTCTGGCACATCATCCCAGCTAGATTCAGATCTCTCTGAAGGTTTAACATAGTATGTAATTTGATCAAAATCTATTTCTGATAAATCTGGTCCCCATGTAGGATTTGGCATTGAAGCAAATTTATGATAACTCTTCACTCTAAAATCTGTCATCCACTCTGGTTCGCCTTTTATTTTAGATATTTCTCTTACAACTTCTTCATTTATCCCTTTACCAGTATCTAAGATACTTTTAGTTTCAGTTTTAAATCCAAATTTATAGTCCCCGATTATATCTTTTATCTCTTCTTTTGTTTTGTCGCTCATAAGATATCACTCGCTTTCTTCTATCGTTCCTTCAAATGCTTTCCATGCAATGGAAGCACATTTTATTCTTGCTGGAAACTTTCTAACTCCTTGATACACAATTGCTTCTTCTAAATCAACACTCTCGTCATATTCTTTGTTCGTAAGCATATTGATATATGTTTCAGAAATTTTCTTTGCGTCTTCTTTATTTTTACCTATTAAGGTTTCACTCATAACTGAAGCACTACTACAACAAATGCTGCATCCAGTTCCATCATGTCTTATATCTTTTACTACACCATTTTCAATTTTAGATTGTACGGTAATGTCATCACCACATGTAGGGTTCTTTATATGAATTGTTTTATATCCTGGATCATTTATAAGACCCTTATTTCTTGGATTTTTATAGTGATCCATAATAACTTGACGATATAGAAGTTCTAAATCTTTCATTTCATTTCCCCCTAAAATCCAACACTCTTAAAGAAATCACGAGCACCTTTAACTGATTCTACAAATTTATCACAATCTTCAATCGTATTATATAGATAAAACGATACTCTAAGCGTTGCGACAACTTTTAACCATTTAATAATCAATTGAGCACAATGATGCCCTGCTCTCATGCAAATATTGTCTCCATCAAAGAATGTTACTGCGTCATGCGGATGTACTCCTTCTATATTAAAAGCAATTATTCCTGTATCTGCATTTTTATTATATATAACGATATCTTCAATTTCTTCCAGTTTTTTAACTGTATAATCTTTTAATTCTAATTCATGTTTCGCAATATTATCTAGTCCAACTTCTTGTAAATAGTCAATTGCTGCGCCTAGTCCTATTGCACCTGCAATAATTGGAGTTCCAGTTTCAAATTTATAAGGAACTTCTTTCCAAGATGCATCATACAAATTTACATTATCATTCATGTCTCCACCAAATTCAATTGGTGGCATTTCGTCTAAGAGTTTTCTCTTACCATATAAAACACCTATCCCAGTTGGACCAAGCATCTTATGTCCAGAAAACGCTAAGAAATCACAATCAATATCTTTTACATCAATTGCAATATGTGGTGCAGCTTGAGCTGCGTCAACACTAACAAGTGCTCCTGCCTCATGTGATAATCTGATAATTTCTTTTATTGGAGAGATATAACCCATTACATTTGAAATGTAATTTAGGGCTACTATCTTTGTATTTTTATTTAATACTTTTTTGAAGTTTTCTATTGTAATTCTTCCCTCAATATCTAGAGGAACATAAACTAATTTAGCTTTTGTAATGTTACTGACATTTTGCCAAGGTAAAACTTGTGAATGATGTTCTAACTCACTTACAATTATTTCATCAACACTTGTTAAGTTATTTAGACCATAGCTTGTAGCAACCAAATTTAAAGCACTACTTGCTCCTCTAGTAAAGATTATTTCAGAGAAATCAGCATTAATAAACTCACTGACTTTTCTTCTAGAATCTTCATACAGTTCTGTGGCTATATAACTTAAATTGTAAACACCACGGTGTACATTAACACTATATTTTTCATAGTATTCGTCTAGCTTCTTAATTACTTGAATCGGTTTTAAACTTGACGCTGCTGTATCTAAATACACTAGCGTTTCATCATTTAAAACTGGAAAATCTTTCTTTAAGATATACGGATCCATAATTTCCACCTACAATGTTTTTTTCTCTACACTCTTAACAAAATCTTCAATTAATTCTTTTGTTGATAAAAGTTCAGTTACAGGACTTAAAAATCCAGAAATTATTAACTTTTCAGCATTTTTCAAAGTAAGACCTCTACTCATTAAATAGTATAACTGTTCTTCGTCCATTTTACCAATTGCCGCACCATGAGATGCAACAACATCATATTCATCAATTAGTAATAATGGGTTTGCATCTAATCTAGATGTTTTACCAAGCACTATTCCTCTATTTGATTGACGTGCAGTACTTCTTTTCATATCTTTATTAATCTTACCTACACCTTCAAATACTAAGAAGCTTGAATTATTTGATACTCCATAATTTTCAATGTATCCTTCAGTATCTGGTGCGTTATGTTCAATTAGTTGTCTGATTTTCATTTCTTGTTCGTTTGAAGTAATCGCTACGGTTTTTGAAGTTCCAACAGCATATACATCTTGTAATTCAATAAACGTATTAGATTCTGTAATTCCATCATTTACTTCAGCAATGCTATATAGACTATTTCCATATCTTTTTACATAACTATTTCTATTCACAGAAACAATAGCTTTACTATTTAGATTTGATAATCCAGAATACACTAATTTTGCATTTTCACTAACAATTGAATTTGATACAAAATTAATACTTGAATCTGTCATATTAATTAAATATTCAAAATAAGATAACTCTGAATTTTCTCCCAGAATAATTAATGTGTTATTTACTAAATCATTATTTTCTTGAACATAAAACACATGAAGGGTATCTTTTATTACTTTGTTTTTACCTACTTCAATAAATACTCCACTGTTTACTTCGTCTAAATTATATTGATAGGCTTCACTCTTATATTTTGTCAAAAAGGGATTTTGACTAAAAATCTCTGGTTTATTAGCTATTGTATCTTCTATATTTTCAATAAATATATTATTATCTTTAACATGATTTTTAATGATATGTCCATCTTTTATTACAAGGTAATTTGTAAGCTCTTCTGTAAAAAATTTCTCTAACTCACTCGGTATTTGATTATTTAGTAGTTTTGATCTATGAAATTTCACTTTATAGACCTAGTAATTCTTTTGTAGCACAAGTACCAAGTAATATTTTCTCTTTTTCATCTTCCACATATACTCTTTCATCTTCTATACCAAGCTCTTCTTTAATCCAATCATACCCTTCATTATCAATTTTTTTAATTAAACTCATATCACCTGTTTTTACAATTCTTCCTTGCATCATTACATGAACTACATCAGCACTAATATAATCTAATAGTCTTTGGTAGTGAGTAATAAGTAGTAATCCTAAGTCTTTTGATTTCATGCTGGTTACGTTTTCACCAACAATTTTCAACGCATCAACATCAAGCCCTGAATCAATTTCATCTAAAATTGCGATACTAGGTTTAAGCATTTTTAATTGAAGAATTTCATTACGTTTCTTTTCTCCACCACTAAAACCTTCATTTAAGTAACGATGAGGAAGATCAGCATTCATCTTAAGTTCTGCAACTGCTTTGTCATACTCAATAATAAACTTGAATAATGATATATTTTTTCCTTCTTCACTTCTAGCGTTCATTGCTGTTTTGATGAAATCACTGTTTGTTACTCCAGGCACTTCTGCGGGAGACTGCATTCCGAGGAATATTCCTGCTCTACTTCTTTCATCAACTTCCATTTTAAGAACGTCCTTACCATCCAGTAATACTTCACCTTTTGTGACTGTAAATTTCGGGTGGCCCATAACAACACTTGCTAATGTTGATTTACCAGTTCCGTTAGGTCCCATAATTGCGTGAGTCTCCCCACCTTTTATCTCTAGATTAACGCCTTTTAAGATTTCTTTTCCATCTACTTCGGCGTGTAAATTTTTTATTATTAATACACTCATTTTGTATACCTCCTTGGCTCATTATCATTTTAACAAATAAGAAAAATTAATACCAATGATATGATTAACTTTTTAATTAAAAAAAGTCTAGAAAAAAAAACGGAATGCTGGGCATTCCGTTTTAGATTTTAATCTTCTACTATTATTAGTTGTAATTAGGGAAAACAACTATATTATCAATTGTGATAACACTAGGTACACTCACTACAATACCATTCATTGCTCCACCAAGTTCAAAGTCTAATTTATTTAAAGCATCAGATTCACCATATGTAAATGTATATGAGTAAGTAGCCATTTCAGTAGTTAAAGAGAACATTTCAGTATGTTCTACTGACCCAATCATTTTTGCATTGATGTCTCTTGCAACAGTACTCATTGCATCAAATACTACTGTATATGTAACGCCTTGAACAAGAGGGATACCTTCTTGGAATAATTGAATATTCCAGTTTTCAGCACCAACATCTGTTATATCAATAACGAATGCTCCAGCTGCTACTCCGTAAGTTGCGGCAGTAGAGTTCCAGTCTGCCATCCAAACTCCCCAGTCAACAGCTTGATCTAATGTTCCATTTACTGCTTGATTTGTACCAGCTACAACAGCTGTTCCATCAAATTCTTCAAACGTGAAGTTGTCCATTGTTACAACACTAGCTGCAGAAACAGTAATGCCGTTCATTGCTCCACCAAGTTCGAAGTCTAGTTTTGCATTTAAGTTATCTTCTGCTACTGTGAAATCAACTGTGAACATTGTCATTGTACTAGTTAAAGCAATCGTTTCAACATATTCGCTTGCTCCAATTAACTTAACATTGATTTCTCTATCTACTGTACTCATAGCTTCAAAAGTTAATCTATAAGTTGTAGTATCTACTATTTCATATCCTTCTTGGAATAATTGAATGTTCCAGTTTTCAGATCCTACGTTAGTTATGTCAAGTTCAACATATCCGTCTGAATAACTTGCAGTTGCAGAAGTTGAATTCCAATCTGCCATCCAAGTGTTCCATCCTGAAGATTCAAAGTTTCCATTCATTAATAACTCATCTTGTTGTAATGTTTCTATCATAACGTTATCAAATGTTACAACACTAGGCACACTAACTACAATACCATTCATAGCTCCACCAAGTTCGAAGTCTAATTTATTTAAAGCATCACCTTCACCATATGTGAATACAAATGAGTAAGTAACCATTTCAGTAGTTAAAGAGAACATTTCAGCATATTCTGTTGAACCAATCATTTTTACATTGATGTCTCTTTCAACAGTACTCATTGCATCAAACACGACATTATATGTAACTCCTTGAACTAAAGGGATACCTTCTTGGAATAATTGAATATTCCAGTTTTCAGAACCAACATCAGTAATGTCAAGATTAAATGCTCCACCAGCTGCTCCATAAGTTGCAGCAGTAGAATTCCAGTCTGCCATCCAAACTCCCCATGAAGATTCATTATTTAATGCTAAATCACCATTTAATATTTGATCAGTATCAGCAACAACAGCTGCTCCAACTAATTCTTCAAACATTACATTATCAAATGTAACAACACTAGGTGCAGAAACTGTAATACCATTCATAGCTCCACCAAGTTCGAAGTCTAATTTTGCATTTAAGTTATCTTCTGCAACAACGAAATCAACTGTGTATAATGTCATTGTGCTAGTTAATGCAACAGTTTCAACATATTCACTTGCTCCAATTAACTTAACATTGATTTCTCTATCTACACTACTCATAGCTTCAAAAGTTAATCTATAAGTATTTGTATCTACTATTTCTAATCCTTCTTGGAATAATTGAATATTCCAGTTTTCAGCACCAACATCTGCGATGTCTAATACTACTGTATCTCCATCATATGCAACTGTTGCACTAGTTGAATTCCAGTCTGCCATCCAAGTTCCCCATACACCAGCGTCAAATGTTCCATTAACAATTAAGTCTGCTGGATCCCATGAAAACGCACTTGGAGTTGTTACAGTTACCATTCTTTCAGCAACTCTTTCATTACCTGCAGCATCACTTACCGTATACGTTACAAGATAAGAACCAACAGTGTTGTAATCTGGAGTTACCATATTCCAAGTAGTTATATTTACGCTTTCAGTAACATCACCATCAACAAAGTCATTTGCCATTACACCTTCTCGAGGATCAAATGGAACTCCGACAAGTACAGTAACATCTTCAATACCTGTAAGTGTTGGTGCAGTTGTATCTTCTGATGATCCAGCACCCCCACCACTAATTTTTAAATCGTCAAGCCAGATAGTACAATCGATATCTGTGCTATCTCCTACATTACCCATTTCGAATAATGGTCCACCATTTACATTGTCAATACCCATTGTGAATGTAAACGAATATTCAGCCCATTCTTCAGTTAAATCAAAGTGAACAGTCATTCCTGGTTTAAAATCTGTAAACCATGGATCACTAGGTAATAGTTCCCCAAATTGGAAATTAAGAATTTTACCTGCAACACTTGATTTAGCTCTGAAAGTAACAGAGTAATCAGTTTCATTTTGCAAAGGAACTTTCATATATTCAAATCTAGATTCATAAACCAATCCTCCAGAAATGATTTCCATTTTTAAAGCTCCATCTTCAACAGATTCAGTAACTAAACCCTTTCCGCCTTCGTATTTTGTCCATCCAACTAAAGCAGTTTCATCGTCGAATGTCCATTCTTTCACTACTGAAGCATTAGGATCTACAAGCACTGTTTCTGCCACGACTGTAACTGAAACAGACTGTCTTGCTAATTTTCCTAAAACTACTACAGAATACTCAATAATACAATTTGATGGAATACCTGTATCTAATGTACCATCAGGATTGATTGTACAATTGTCTGAACTAGCAGTAATTAAATCTGTGTAATCTACTGCGTCACTTCCTACAGCTTTCGCATTTGCGAAAACATCAAAAACATCATCAACCATAATTGATTCATTAGCAAGTCCTGAAAGTACAACAGACTCTACCCCCTCATTAGTATCATCTGTTTTACAAGCAGATATACCAAAAACAAGAACTAATGAAGCTAAAACTAATAATAATTTTTTCATAAAAATTTCTCCTCCTATATTTTCTTTATTTTTCTTCCAAACATAATAAAAAATTTCAGCCCATAAAACTCTATAGACAAATTAATGAAAGAAAGAATGTGAAATAATTCTTCTTTTCGAGTGTAGTATAGCATATTACGAAATCGTTTTCAATATAATAATCTAAATCGTTTTCTTAAATCGCTTACATCTTGCAAAAATGGCTTTGTGTTTAGATGTAAGCATTACGAAAATATCCTTAAATTTAGCCGTTTATTTTACTTCAAAAAATCTTATTTGGAAAATCGATTTTTGACTCAATAATAATTTATATTTTTTTCAAACAAAAAAGAGGGATTTGATTTCCTCTTTTAAATTTCTAGTACATGTCTTGGATTAATTGTGCTTCAATAAGTCTTCTAAAATCCCATTCTAGATGACTATTTGCATCAATTTTATAATTCCAGAAAAACCACCCAAAAGTTTTGTTATATTCATTAAACTGGGCATTGGCAAATGCCATTTTAGCATCAATTATTGAATCTTGACTGAGACCATTATATACATTCCCTTGTAATCCTAAAGACCATTCACCAATTACTACTGGTATAATTCCACTATAATTAGCAATTGTATTCTTTTGTTCTTTATGTGCAAATGCAACATGATCAAAGATATCAAAATCTCCCCAGCCATCACCAAATGTTTGATAAAGATGTATATCAAAGAATACTAATTCAAAATCATTATTTTCAAAGAATCGTTTCCAAGTGTTGTCATAATTTCTGAATCCATCATGGAATCCTATATATATAGATGTATTATGTGATCTAATAATTTCGTAAGCATCAATATAGAATTCTTGAAGAATTCCCATATTTACACTCCAACCAGGTTCATTTAGCACTTCAATTCCCCATAATGAATCATAAGAACTAAAATGTTCAGTAATATCACCTAATATTTCAACTGTTTTTGCAACATTCTCAGGTTGTTCCCATTCTAATACTCCAGCAATTCCGCCATTGTCAAAACCGTTCTGATTGCCTGGTGCAGTATGTAAATCAAGTAGCACCTTAATATCGTGTTCCTCTGCCCAAAGCATAGCTCTTTCAATATATAATAATGATGAGCTATATACTCCCTCACCAAATAACCACCAAGGTATTGGTAATCTTACATATTCAATTCCATGTTCTTTAAGCCATATAAAATCATCTTCTACGATAAACGTATCCCAATGGTTTTCAATAACTTCTTCTGCATTTTCTTTTTGCTCCATGAAGACAGTTTCGTCACTACCATCAACTCCGATAAACAAACTTGGTGTCATCCATCCTTCAAGTACAAACCAACCACCAAGGTTAACTCCCTTAATAGCTATAGTGTTTTCGATAACGTCTTCTACATATAGATTTCCTTTAGAAAAGAAAAATGTAAACTCATCATTTCTATGAAACTCATCTCTATCTTCAGCTTTATCGACTTCATATCCTAAGTAAGTGCCAGCCTCAGCACTTAAATCAAAAGAACCCTGGAAACGGTATTTTCCTAAATCCGTTTCATCAATCCATTCTAAAATTTCTTCTTTAGTAGAATTTATAAAATCAGGAATAACTACTATCCCATCTAAACTATATCCTCTTGAGTAAATAATTGTTAAATCAGAATTAACAGCGACTTTTTTACCCGCTTCAATATCTTGGAAGAAAACTGTATTAGGTAAAACATCGTCATTATACTCGCTACTAACAACAAGATTAATATCATTTTCAAAACTCCATTTTAAAACATCTCCATATTCCATACCTGTTAAATCCGGGATATTCACAGTTGGAGCACTCTTACACGCCAGTAATGATAATATAAGTATAAAACTTACAGATAAAAATACAATTTTTTTCATATGAAACCTCCGAAAAACATAAATAAAAGCCTGTTATAAAAAATAGTATATTAAGTTATTCAAAAAAACAAGAAATATACCAATGACAAAAAAAAGAAAGTAATTAATTACCTTCTAATAAACAAATTGTTTTAGCGTGTTTGAAACCACAGAATATCCTAAAGCATTAAGATGGAATCCATCAAATGTGTACTCGATTTTTAATTGATCGATATCATTTTTTAAATACTTAGTGATATCAACAAATTTATAACGGTTCTTTCTCGCATAGTTTTTAAGATAATAATTAAGCATATTAATTTCAAAATTATCTCTTGCATCAACATATTCACGATTAATATTTTCCATATTAGCTGGATTGACCGGTACGACACTCATAATGTGAATTTCAGTGTCTTTTGATCGTCTTTTCATCTCTTCACAAATTTTAATTATGTTGCCATAAATGTCTTTAACATTCGTATCTTCAAATCCCATATCATTTGAACCAACTGATATAAATAGTTTACTTGGTTTATATTTTATTGCTCGCTTATAAAGCGAATCTAATAGCGTTACAGTAGTATCTCCTGATATCCCATTATTATAGATAGTTAGTTCTGGTATTGTGCTGTTAATATTAAGGTTTTCAATTAAGCAATCTCCAATTAATACAACTTGATTTTTTTTGTATTCTCTAGAAGAAATCTCTTGAAGTTTTTCTCTATATCTTCTCTTGATGTCTTTTCTATTCATTATGTTCATCGTTCCCTTCGCCTTTATAATAATCAGCTAAAGGTTGTCTGAAAACGCGTTTAATCAACAATAAAACTACTAAAGCCAAAATAGATACAATGATTCCTAACGTATATTGACCAAGTCCAAAAATAATTCCAATGATTGCACCAATCCACAGAGTTGAAGCAGTTGTTAAACCATATACATTTGAATTAGTTTTTAGTATAGCACCAGTTCCAAGGAACCCAACACCCGCAACTATTTGTGCGATTAGTCTTTGTCTTTCAATCACGACCGAACGGATTAAGTCAGGATTAGCTTGAGCAAAAACTATTGCGTCATGAACCATTATTTCTTGAACGATTGCAAGGGCAGCTGCACCAAGTGCAACTAAAACATGCGTTGTCATCCCAGCAATTTTATGCTTTCTTTGTCTCTCAAATCCAATGAGACCTACGAACAGAACTGTTAATCCAAGACTTTGTAGGATGTAAAAAATATCAATTGTTTTATCCATCCTATTCACCTACTTCCTATTGTAACTTATCATTATAAACGCTTACATTTAAAAAAGCAATAGCAAAAGCGAAGAAAAATCTTCGCTTTTGTTTATAATTATTCTTCTTCTAAACTATAATCCATTGCTTCATATCGTTTATACATAGCATAACGACGTTTAGCTTCTTTCAAGTTTAGATCATATAATTCTTCTGCATGTTCTGGATTAATATCAAGTAATTGATAGTAACGAGCTTCATTCATTAGATATTCTTTATAACGATCCCATTGTGGTGGTTTCGAATCAATTTTGAATGGATTTTTACCAAGTACTTCAAGTTTTGGATCAAATCTGAATGTTGGCCAGTAACCACATAATGTTGCTAATTTTGCTTGGTTCCCTGAATTAGTTAATCCACCTTTAATTGCATGAGCAATACACGGTGAATACGCTAAAATCAATGAAGGTCCTTTATATGCTTCAGCTTCTTTGAATGCTTTAAGAACTTGTTGTTGGGAAGCACCGTGAGATACTTGAGCAACATATACATGTCCATAACTCATTGCGATTGCAGCTAAATCTTTTTTCTTACCTTCTTTACCACTTGCTGTAAATTTAGCAATTGAACCTGTTGGAGCAGATTTAGATGATTGTCCACCAGTATTTGAGTAAACTTCTGTATCTAATACTAAGATATTAACATCTTCTTTATTTGCAATAACATGGTCTAATCCACCAAATCCGATATCATAAGCCCATCCGTCTCCACCGATAATCCAATTTGATTGTTTTACGATGTAGTTAGATAATTCTTTGATTTCTTTTGCCATTGCATCAGTAGAGTTTTCGATTAATGGCATTAATTTGTTAAATACATCTAATGTTATATCTCCATCAGTTCTATTATCTACCCAAGAAGTAAATAATTCTTTGATTTCAGGACTTACTTTATCTTTATTTTCAACAAATACGTTTTGTAATCTATCACGAAGTGCTTCATTAGCATGTCTCATACCATATCCGAATTCAGCATTATCTTCAAATAAACTGTTTGCCCATGCAGGCCCGCGTCCATTGTCTAATGTTGTATAAGGTGTAGCTGGGAAACTTCCTCCATAAATTGATGAACAACCAGTTGCGTTAGCAATTTGCATTCTTTCACCAAATAATTGAGTTACTAATTTAACATAAGGTGTTTCTCCACAACCAGCGCATGCACCACTAAATTCAAATAATGGTTTTGCAAATTGTGAATTTTTAGCGTTATTTTTATTTACTAAGTTATCTTTGTAAGTAACATGATCAAATAAGTATTCAGCATTTTTAACTTCTCCAAGATCAATTTCTTCATGAATTGGAGTCATTACTAATGATTTTTCTTTAGAAGGACATACTTCAACACAAACTCCACAACCTGTACAATCTAATGTAGAGATTTGGATTTTGTAGCGTAATCCATCGAATCCTTTACCTTGAGGTTTTTTAGTTTTTAAACCTTCTGGTGCATTTTTCATTTCTTCTTCAGTTAATAAGAAAGGTCTAATTACAGCATGAGGACAAGCAAATGCACATTGATTACATTGAATACAGTTATCATCTAACCATTTAGGAACATAGTTTGCGATACCACGTTTTTCATATGCAGTTCCACCATTTTCCATAGTACCATCTTCATATCCTGTAAATGCGCTAACAGGTAAATCATATCCTTTTATTGCATTAACTGGATCAGCTATTTTAGAAACGAAATAAGGTCTTGTTGTATCAACGATAACTTTATCATCTACTAATTTTGCCCATTCAGGTTTAACCTCAACTCTTACAAGTCCTGCTTTACCTTTATCAATTGCTGCATAGTTTTTCTCAACTATTTCATTACCTTTACGACCATATGCTTTAAGAGCATATTTTTTCATCAATTTTGTAGCTTTATCGTAGGGCATAATTTGTTCATTTAATGCAAAGAATGCACTTTGCATTATTGTGTTAATCATTCCACCAAGTCCAGCTTCTTCGGCTAACTTAACAGCGTTAATGATATATAATTTAGCTTCTTTTTCTGCTAATAATCTTTTAACTTTCGCAGGAAGTAGAGCTTCAATTTCTTCTATAGGATCAACTGTATTAAGTAAGAATGTTCCACCTTGTCTTAATCCATCAACCATATCGTATTTCATAAGATAAGAATCTTTTGAACATGATACGAAATGCGGAGTATTCACTAAGTATGTTGAACGAATTGGAACTGATCCAAATCTTAGATGCATACGTGTAACTCCACCAGATTTTTTAGAGTCATAAGATGAATATGCTTGAGCATATAAATCTGTATTTTCACCAATAATTTTAATTGTATTCTTAGATGCACCAACAGTACCATCAGATCCAAATCCGAAGAATAATAATTCAGTTGTTCCCTTAGGTTGTGTATCTATTTCTACGTTAGGTAATGATGAATGATTTACATCATCAACAATACCAATTGTAAATCTGTTTTTTTGTTCTCCAACTAAATTATCATAAACTGCAACAATTTGTCCTGGAGTAGTATCTTTACTTGAAAGACCATAACGTCCACCTAATATTACAGGTGCGTTTTCTTTACCATAATATAATGATTGAACATCTAGGTATAATGGTTCTCCAATAGATCCTGATTCTTTAGTTCTTTCAATTACAGAAATTCTCTTAACGCTTTTTGGCATTGCACTTAGGAAATATTCTGCACTAAAAGGACGGTATAGATGAACAGTTAATAGTCCAACCTTACGACCTTGTGCTACTAGGTAATCAACAGTTTCTTCAATAGCATCTGTTACAGAACCCATTGCGATAATTACATCAGTTGCATCTTCTGCTCCATAATAGACAAATGGTGCATAATTACGACCTGTAATTTTTGAAATTTCTTTTAAGTAATCTGCTACTATATCAGGTACTTTTTCATAATATTTATCTTGAATTTCACGAGCTTGCATATAAACATCATCGTTTTGAGCTGAACCTCTAGTAACAGGGTTCGCTGAGTTTAATGCTCTTTTACGGAATTGTGTTACAGCTTCTCTATCTAGTAATTTATCTAAATCAGCATAGTCCATAACTTCAATTTTGTTAACTTCATGAGAAGTTCTAAATCCATCAAAGAAATGTAAGAAAGGAAGACTTGATTTAATAGCAGCTAAATGTGCAACAGCACCTAAATCCATAACTTCTTGAACTGAACCACTTGATAATATACAGAATCCAGTTTGTCTAGCAGCCATTACATCTTGATGATCCCCAAATATTGATAAAGCTTGTACTGCAATACTTCTTGCAGCAACATGAATAACACCAGGTAATAATTCACCTGCTATTTTGTACATGTTTGGTAATTTTAATAACAATCCTTGTGATGCTGTATAAGTTGTTGTTAGAGCACCTGCTTGAAGTGATCCGTGTACAGTTCCTGCAGCTCCAGCTTCAGATTGCATTTCAATAACTTTTACCGGCATATTGAATAAGTTTTTTTTACCTTGAGATGCCCATAAATCAGTATATTCCGCCATCGGTGAAGATGGTGTGATAGGATAAATCCCGGCTACTTCTGTGAATGCATATGAAACATGTGCAGCAGCTTGGTTACCGTCCATTGATTGGAATACTTTTTTTGTTGCCATGGTAATTACCTCCATTATAAATATATATTTTTTTATCTATATTACTGACAATTTTGATTATAGAACATTTTGTTTTATTTTACAACAATAAAAGCTCAATTTATTTAGAAAAGAAAACACTTTCATTTTCATTATTTAAAAAAAAAAAACTAGATACGAAATCTAGCTTATTTAATACTGTTTAATAATCGTTCTGCCTTGTCTAAATAGAGATCAGCAAATAGCATAAAATCAACACCTAAATCTTTGCTTAAACCAATGAATTCTTTATATAATGCAACATTATGCCATTGCAATGTTTGAAATGCTCTAAAGAAGTAAAGACGGTTAAATTCTGCTATTGATGGCACTCTACCTAAATAGATAGGTAACAAGGCAATTGCATGATCGAAATTACTATTTCCAAAACATGCTATGTCATAAAATGGATCATTATTTCCGGTAAATTCCCAATCCATTAATCTTAGTCCTTTATCAGTGACAACAAAGTTGGAAACTTGTGAATCACCATGAGTTAAAACTTTTAAAGAACTATCTATGTATTTATCCTTATATGATAAGAATTTTTGTTTTAATGAAAGGTATCTCTTTGAATGTTCATATCCAAGCTCTATATTATGGTTCTCGTATGTTACTAATCTTCCTAGTGGATCATAATCATAATCAGATACTAGTCCTGAAGAATGGATTGTATGAAGAACCTCTGAAGCTTCTTTTAAGTAATCCATAGGATTAAGCTCGTGAAGTGGAGTTCCTTCAATATATTCAGCTATTTTATACCCTGTATTAACATCTAAATAAATAGTATTATTATTTAGTCCAAGTAAATCTACAAGAGCAATGTGATGCGCTTCAACTATTCTATCAACAAATTTCTCTGCATTTTTCCCTGGGATTCTGAACGTATATAATTTTTCTTTTACTTTTATCACATATGTGAAATTGCTCATTCCACCCATTAATCTTCTTTCTACACTAATTTCATTTTCTTTTGCATTAAAAACTTCAGTACATATTTCAATAATAATTTTTTCGTTTTCCATCATTATCCTCCTATATTTCAAATATTTTAGTTGGAACATCTTGAGATGCTACAACTAGATTATAATCTGTAATCTTTAAATCATAGTCTTTGAATACTTCATCATACGTTTTTATTGCTAATTCTTTGCTGTTACATTCTCTTGAAGGATGAGCTAATATTATCTGTTTCGTATTCTCACCAATCAGTTTTGTCATATTGTAAGCTGAATCATTATTAGACATATGTCCTTTTATTGAATCAATCCTTTGTTTTAAGTAATATGGCCTCTCTGATGTGAATAACATTGTGATGTCATAATTAGATTCAAATACATAAATATCTGCATTCTTTAACACCTCAATATCTTTCGCGGGCAAGTAGCCAATATCTGTGATATAAACAACTTTTTTTCCCTCTGTATAAATAATGAAACCTACTGCATCTTCTGCGTCGTGAGAGATGCTTATAGGTAATACTTCAATATCTTTGATTGTGAACGATTCATTTGGAGTAATGAATGATAACTGGTGTTCTTTTAAGTTTTCTTTTACTTTAAAATAAAGAGAATCATGAGTAGCCTCAGTTAAGTAACAAACTGAGTTATGTCTTTTAAGTAACACATTAATACCTTTGACATGATCTGTATGTTCATGAGTTACTAATATCGCATCTAAATTATCAAGTGATAATTCTTGGCTGTTTAGTCTTTGTGAAATTTGTTTATAAGTAATCCCACAATCTAATAAGATTTTAGTACCTTTAGACTCTAAATATGTAACATTCCCACCTGAGCCACTTGCTAGTACACATAGTTTCATATAATCACTCCAATACAAGAAATATTATACTACAACTACCTAGAATATCAATAGTATTGCTGTAAGTTATCTCTATATTTTTGTAGGTTAAAAATATTCACAATACTTTCACAATTTTATATTGTTTTTATTTATCATTAGTGATATTATATATATTGCGTAAATAATAAGGAGTGATAGCATGAATAAGAGTATTTTAGTAAGAGGTTCAATCATAATGGGGATTTTCCTTGTAATCATTGGAGCCGCAGTAGGATGTAGTATGATTAAGAAAGACGCTGTTGAGTCACAAATTTCAAAGGGTGATGATGTGTACTTAACATTAGCTGATTTTGATCTTACAAAACAAGAACTATGGGAAGTAATGAAAAACGTTGATGGTCTTGATTATTTAATGGACTACGTTGACAAAATAATTTTAGCTGATTACATTGATGCAGTTACACCTGAAGAAGTAGCTAAGGAAGTTTTAACTCAAACTTACTTAACTGATGACGAGGATAGAATTGCTGTAATTCAAGCAGATCCAGAAATCAACAAAGAATATGTTGATGCATTTGAACAAAGCATGATTGTTTTAGGATATAATCCTGAAGTTGCAAATGACGTTAGAGAATATGTTGTAGTTAATATTGCCGTAACCAAAATGGCAACCGAGTATATTTTAGATGCTCAAGTTGGAGATCAACTTGAAATTACACTTGAAGATATGCAAGGTTATTACGAATATCTTACTTATAACGATGCTTGTGCTTTAGAAATTAGATTCAATAGTGCAACTGAAGCTAGTAATGTTTTCGATAAATTCAATTTAGTTCCTAATTACCATTTAGGAATCGGAGAATATCATGGGACTGAAGATATTTCTACAATCCCGACTGATCAATTTACGGCTTTAAACACTTACCAATTAACTGATAAAGAAGTATTTAGTAAATATGTAGAGTTATATAACTACATGAATCCTTGGATGGATAGTCTCCCTTTAGATATTTCAAAAGAAGACTTTTGTAGTGATTATAGTGATATAGCTACTTTTAATAGAGAAGAAATGATAGGAGACCTCACTACTGGAAATCCTAATGTTGATTTAGCTAACTATATCTTTACTACTTTAGATTTAGAAAATGAAGAAACTATTCCTTTCTCTTATAATTTCCAAACATTTGGAGATGTATCAATGTTAGTTTACAAAATTAGTGAAGAACCAGCTTTACCATTTGCTGATGTTCCAGCTGATAGACTAGCTGAACTTAGAGATGAAATGGTTGCTCTTTATATAACTGATGATGTAGTTGCAAGGCTTATGAGTGAAAAACGTGAAGAAGTTGGATTAGAATTATTTGATCCAGGCATGAAATTACAATACGAGTATACTTCACAAATTACTTATGACAATAATGGAAGTAAAACTCTAATTGCCAGATTTGGTGATTTAGATATTACTGCAGATATGTTATATGATTATATGGAACGTAGAGTTGGGACTTTCTATAGTGCAGAAGTTGCAAAAATAAAAAGATTAATCTTAAGTGATGAATACGAAGAAGTTTACGGGACAAGTAGAGATTATTTAAAAAATAATTCAGATGAGATGATTAATCATCGTAATGATCTAAGAACTATGAAATCAACATTTGCAAATAATGGATTTACTTCATACGGATTTAGTTCAGCAACTTATACTTGGGAAGAATTCTTATTATTAGCTTTTGGTTCAACAAATGAAGCTCAAGTGCTTGAGAATATCTATATAGTTGGAAATTTACAACCTTCTTTCATAATTGATACATTAAGTTATGATAGTGTACTTCCTTACATGCAAAATCAAGCAGATAATTATTTCAGTTTAGGAGTTGTACATGCTTTACTTTATGTTGATTTTGATAAAAACTTCATGCCTGATGATTTTGCTGATTTAATTTCTAGTTTTGATGCATCTGAATTAACAGAATATACTGCATTGAAAAAAGCATTCGAAGATTTGATTTTAGATAAATATAATAATGATGATATGTCATTATCTTCAATGATAGAAGAATATAACAATGGTTTAAATGACGACCCTCTGAATGAATGGGCAGAATTTAAATCTTACGGGTTCAATATCATGACAGAAACATTGAGTATCAGTGATTCTGAAGGTGAGCCAATTTATACATTGAACCACTTAAATTCAGTAACATTAGATGAAGCATTTAAAACTTCATTAAAACGTATTTATGATGATTACAATGAAACACAAAATCTTGGTCTAACAGAATTTGTTGATGACAGATTAACTCAAAGTGATTTCGGATTACATTTAATAGTTGCTACTAAAGGTGATGCTTTCGAACAACCAACTGCTGTTTTAGATGCTGCAGGTGCTGTTGGATTTACTGATGGGTCTGAAGGAAGTACAATTGTACCTTCTGAATCACAATTTGATATTTATAACAAAATTGAATATGCTGATATCCAAGTAACTCAAGCTGAAGAATTATTACCAAAAAGTGTTTACACAGCTCTTGAGAATTACTATTCAAGTATATTCTCGGCTTATTTCTCACAAACTGGTTACAGTATTGTAACACTTGATTACATGCTAAATAGTAATCCTGTGTATGCAACAAATGATGCTGAACATGAAACAATGTTAGAACTTATATTGGGAGCATTATACGGTATTAATTTCCCAAGTGAATTTGTTGTTCCTGAATAATATTTAAAAAGTCCTAAGAAATTAGGACTTTTTTTTATGTTTTTTTAATGTTTTTAAATTTTCGTTTTGTAATATCTTTCTCTATCCAAGACACTAATAGGCTGAGTGAACTCTCCAGGAGTAGTTGTGTCTAGAGCATCAGATAAAGCAGTCATTTTTGAATCAATGTTATCAATGAAATGCAGAATTAGCGCTTCAGGAATATTTGGTTTCTTTGGAGAACCATAGTTACCATAATAATGATGAGATAAAACCATATGTTCTAGCAACATCTTTTCTTCTGTATTCACATGTCCGAGTTCTAGTGCTGTTATCTCAATAGCTTTTACACCCATTGTGATATGGCCAAGAAGTTTTCCTTCTTTTGTATATTCAGGTCCAGCATAGTTTGATAATTCTTTAACTTTGCAGATATCGTGTAAGAATACTCCTGCGATTAGTAAATCTTCATTCAAGAATGGATATGTTTCTTTGAATCCATCAATCAATTTTAGCATTGTTGAAGTGTGATAACTTAATCCACTAATATAAGCATGATGAAGTTTCGTTGCTGCAGGGTATAAATAGAATTCTTTTTTTCGTGCTTCATATAGATACATCACAATATCCTTAATTACTGTATTTTGAATTTTATTTAAATATGATTCTACAATTGCTTTTATTTCACTTATTGGAAGTGGAGCATAATCATAGAAACAAGTCATTAGCGCATGCCTTTTTTCTAGTTCAATTTCTTTTGAGTCGATGTTTTCATAAGAAGTAATCAGAAACTGAGGATTTTCATTAAAGATAATTTCTTCAACTTCAAAATAGAATACACCATTTAATTGTAGTTTTTCATCTTTTTTAATTCTCATTGTTAATCTTGTATTGCCTTCAGTTAAAACACTAACTGTGTTCGTGTCATATGATGTTTCATTATTTGATATCACTTTGGCATAAAATTCATTTTCCAAATTAATCACCTATTTCCTTTTCAGTATATATGTTGTTATGTCTTTAACAACTAATTTTGTTACTATTTTTCTTGATCTTGCTTCTCCATCAAATATTAATGTATGTCGACCATCAAATTCAAATGTCTCTTCGGAGAAACTATTTTTAAAGATTACAATTAAATCGTTTTCTGTGTCTTTTAGTTTGTATAAAATTGTTCCATATTCATTGATATTAACTTTTACGAAATCTCTAATTTTTGATGGGGCAGTTAATCTAAATAAATCGTATTTTTTTCTTATTCTTAATAATTCTTTGATATATTCAATATCACTAAGATTCTCATCAACTAAATCCCAATTAATTTGATTTATTTCATCATTTGATTTATATGAGTTTTCAACACCCTTTTTACTACGGTAGAATTCTTGTCCTGAGTGAATAAATGGAACACCTTGAGACAAGATAATTAGTGATGTTGCTAGTCTTTGTCTTTTCTTTATTTCACTAATGTCGTTTCCTTTTAATGCTGCACTTGCTTTATCAAAGAAGGTATTATTATCATGGCACTCAACATAATTAATTGATTGTGTTGGGTATCTAAACAAGAACTTATTTTGTGAACTCCCTAGCACAATGTTTTTTATACAATCAAGTTTTGCAAGAGATCCTAATGCATAGCCTTTTTGTTTCACATCAAACGTTGCTCCTTTAATACATTCGCGCGTTTTATCATTGAAATGTCCAATGTTGAATAGAAGATTCTTATTATACATATGTGCGGTCTTTTCATATCCAATTGATGTTGGCATTTTCCATCCTTCACCATACACAATTATATCACTTCTGAATCGATCCAACTTTTGTCTTAAGGTATTCATTGTTTTAATATCAATTAATCCCATTAAATCAAATCTAAACCCATCAATTTTATATTCTTTCGCCCAATACATTATTGAATCAATAACAAATTTTCTAACCATTCTTCTTTCAGTAGCCATATCTGTATCACATCCACTTGAGTTTGTTAGTAGTCCACGGTTATCGAAACGATAAGCATAACCTGGAATTATCTTTTCAAATGGGAACTTATCAATATCATATATGTGATTAAAAACAACATCCATAACCACTCTTATATTATGTTTATGTAAATTATCAATTAACTCTTTAAGCTCATTTATTCTTGCATAAGGATCATTAGGGTCTGTGCTAAACCATCCTTCAGGAACATTAAACTGTTCAGGGTTGTATCCCCAGTTATATAGTTTGTCTGGATTGTTTTCATCTACTCCACCAAAATCAAAAACTGGAAGAAGTTGAACATGGGTTATTCCTAAATCACTAAGATAATCAACACCAGCACTATTTCCTTTTTTTGTTAACAAGTTCTTCTCTGTAAAACTTTTATATTTTCCTGGATATTTAACGTTTATTGAGTCACTAATAGTAAAGTCTCTAACATGAGATTCATAAATAACTGCGTCAGTCATAATTCCACTAAATTTAGGTCTTTGATGAACCATCTTATATAATTTTGAAGTATCAATTACATAACTATATAAAGCATTTGAAGAACTGCTTCTTCCAAATGGATCAGTTAAAAAATGTTGTTTACCATTTACATAAGAGATATAACGATATTTAAATCCTTCGTAGTTTCCTAAAAGCCTAAGATACCAGACACCTTGATTATCATATTCCATATCGATGATTTCAGTAGTGCCTTGTTTGTCAGTAAGCTCTAATTTCATATATTTGGCAGTTGGTGTCCAAATTTTAAATTTCGTTCTGTCTCGTCTATAACTTGATCCTAAATCAGATTGTTCATAATAATAAATATCATCAAATAATTCAGTTCTAACTATTTTACCAGTGAATAATTCACTTGTTTCGTTATTGTCATCATAGATAAAATAAGAATGATTAAGTAAAATATAACCATCAAAACGTGTCACATATTTTCTTTCTTCACCCAGTAATTCACTTGATATTATTTCTAGATCAATTTCTTCGTCATTTCCAATAGCTTTAAAATATTCTGAAAAATCATTACGATACCTTAAAGGAACGATAATCGTAATTTGATTGAAATCATCTAAATAAGAATAAAATTTACTCATGTGTATCTCCCATTTCTAGTATTAGTTCTTGTACTTTTTCTAAAGCATACTCTTTCAAAATATCGTAATCATTAGGAAGAGTTCCCATAATTACATTGTATTTTAAATCATCAACGATTCGACCAATCCAAGATTTTTTTCTTAATTCTGTTAGCCAGATAATGTCTTGTCCTTTAAATTTCAAATCACAAACATCTTTTATAGGTAGTTCTTCGTCCAATTTTCTAATTAGCATTTCTTGGTCGTGATATCCAAGTACGATATTAATCTTATTTGCAAGAAGACATGTCTCAAGTCCATTCACATATACTATAAACTTATTAAAAATATCTTCTTTCGTTACTTCATGTAAATCCATTACTTGTCTAATTAATCTGATATCTTTATTTGAAAAACGCCAAATATCATCTATATCTTCTAAAATAAAACAAATGATAAACACTTCTAATGGATATAACTCTATCTGAAGATCACTTATAAAGTTAATCCCTGAACTAAGACCATATAATTGTTTGTCCATCCCTGAATTTATAAGATATTTCAGAGCTTTATTACGATATTTTCCTCTAAAAGTTTTATCTAATTCCACCATTACTCTTTCAATAGATATATTCTTAACTAAGTGTGATAAATCTTTCATTGCTGAATAAGTTTTTTCTTCAATCTCAAACCCTAACTTACTGACAAATCTGATTGCTCTAAGCATTCTTAAAGAATCTTCATTGAATCTATCAATGGGATTATTTATCGTCTTTATTATTCTATTGTTCAAGTCTTCAACAGAACCAAATAAGTCTGTGATGTTGTCTTCCTCATCCATAATAATTGCATTAATTGTAAAATCTCTTCTTGAAAGATCATCTTCAATTTTTGGAGAAAACTTTACTTCACTAGGTCTTCTGTTATCAAGGTAAGTTCCATCACTTCTAAATGTTGTTACCTCATATTTTAAATCTTCTTCAATAACAGTAACACTACCATACTTTTTTCCAGTTTCTTTTACATTATCAAATAGAGCAATAACTTCTTCTGGAGTAGCACTTGTTGTTATATCAATATCCGAAGACTTTATTTTAAGTAACTTATCACGAACATAACCGCCGACGAAATAAGAGACGAAACCTGCCTCTTTTAATTTACGTATAATATTTCTTCCTATAATTGATTGTTTATCCATCTAAATCACCAAAGAAATTATACTATATATATCAACTTTTTTCCACCATATAAGAATATATTTTACAATACTTAGTGATATGTTATACTTGTTTTGGTGATTTAAATGAAAAGTATTAAAAAAGAAGTATCTATTGAGATAGTAATAAAGAAAAGTACATTCATTAATTATTTGATGCCTGTGAAGAGTGTTGAAGATGCAAATGAAAAACTAGATATTCTGAAAAAAAAATACAATGATGCAAATCATCATTGTTTTGCATACATCATTGGTAAAAATCAAGAAATTCAAAAATATAGCGATGATGGAGAACCAAGTAAAACAGCTGGTTATCCAATGATTGAAGTGTTAAAAAAGCATGATCTAACGAATGTGTTAAGTGTTACTATTAGATACTTTGGTGGGATTAAACTTGGTGCTGGTGGTTTGGTTAGAGCATATACAAAAAGCACCGCAAATACGATAACATTAGCTAAGTTTACCTATTTAGAAAACTATACGGAGTTATTAGTAACTGTTGATTTCAATCAAATTGGTAATGTTGAAAAGTATATCCGAGATCATTTCAAGTTACAAAATACAACTTATGAAGAGTCAGTAACTTACTCTATCATATTAAAAACTGTTTCACTAGAGAGCTTTAAAACTAAAATCACGAATTTATCAAAAGGAAATGCTTCAATTGATATTAAGGGTAGTTATGATATTTACGAATAGTTAAATAAGAAAAAAGGAAACAAATTGTTTCCTTTTTTCTTATGAAAATATATTTGCTGAAATTTGAATTAAATTTACAATTGCTTTCACAAATAGATAAGTAAATATTACAGAACTAAAAATATAGATAATCTGGATTTGCCATATATATCCTTTTTTAAAAATCCTAGATGTATCAAAAGCATTAAACGCTTGAAATACAAATGGAAAAGTTACAAAGAACAAAAATATTTCAATTATATTCAAAGTTGTTATATCCATCTTTTTCTCCTAACCAGTTATGTCATCTGGTGCATCATCATCTTTTTCTGCTTCAATAATTATTACGATATTATTTGGAAGACAAGTGATTGGCATTAAAGGACTAGAACTCCATCCTTGGATGCGGCAAATGTGTTTTGGCGATGTTTCCTCTATGACTCTAACTTTATTATTACTATATTCAATTACTACATCACCGTTAACTCCGGTAACGGTGTATAAAAACTCATCTTCATCAATACTAACAACACTACTTGCATCAATAATATCGTAAGTCCCATCGATTAAGTAGATTTCTAAAATCGGGGTATCTTTATAGTAAACTATCGCAGTTCCATCTTCTACATTCGTTGAATTCAAAAACTGTCGCATTAAGAGATATGCGAGTAAAGAGATAGCTGCAATTACGATTATTAATATGTAATCAGATTTTTTCAATTTAATCACCTTTTAATATGTCTGTATCTATTATATCATAAATGATATTTTCTGATAGAATAATTTGCTTAATTAAAAAATATAATCTTACAGAATAGCATTACTACTATCATAGCTTATAATTGATAGAAGAACTAAGCAATTATTGTTAATGCACAAACTATGTTTATATAGTTTTTGTTTGTATACGAACGGTAAAAAATAGCCACACCCGAGTTTTATAGTTGATTAA
>Ga0208647_1000168_pt1 | contig 24807 bp, 19 predicted proteins | sample AntAceMetag02UKA_FD_184765 | JGI IMG/M metagenome (GOLD analysis project Ga0208647, IMG submission 184765) | Saline lake microbial communities from Ace Lake, Antarctica - Antarctic Ace Lake Metagenome 02UKA (SPAdes) (version 2) | ecosystem: Environmental > Aquatic > Non-marine Saline and... | reverse complement strand
TTTAATCATATCATCGAACACATCACTAATAGTAGATACATATGTTAAAAATAGTGAGGTATATAATATAAATGGATGAAAAAACTAAACATAAACGGAATGTTAAGACGTTAAAGAAATTAAACTCAACTAAAAAAAAGAGTATCTTTGATGGTATAGGTAACATATTTAGTACACCAACAAGAACACCAATAGTTACAACAAAACTTCAACCTCGTAGTATACAAGTAAATAGACTTAAAACTTCTATTGAGGCATATCGTGGAAGCGTAGCTAATTTATTTACTTCAAATGACCCAACTTTAACAGATAGAGGATGGGTTAGACTATTCACTGATACTGGATACTATGGCGATGTACAAAAATGCCAAACTATTTATCAACGAGATGATTTAGTAGGTGGATTAGTAGATGCATTAGTAAATTCAGCAAACACAAAACTTAATTTTGATTTACCAAGTAATAATCAAGATGAATCAGAAGCTTGGGAACAATGGGTTAAAATGATTAACATTGATTCTAAATCAAACATCCCTGGTGCAAAAATGCTTAATCAACAAATATTTAATTCAATGGTATTAACAGGAATGGCAGTTGTAGATATTGAATGGGGTGTTATTAAAGTAGGTAAGAAAACATATGAATTCCCAACAACAATAGCAATACTTCCAACCCTTGGAGTTAAATTACAAGCATCAACTAGAAAATTTGGTGATGAAGAAGTATTATTAGGTGTTTCTGATACATTTTATAAAGACACAATTGAGAATGCAACAACTGATGTTGCAATTGAAACATTATTTACAGATTGGGACGATAAAGGTAACAAGGCAATGGTTCGTAAGAATGCATATCCAATTAAATTTAGACATAGCCCAAATAATCAAACATTATACCCAGTACCATTATTAAATAGAAGCATGGAATCAATTGCTTTACGTCATAAGATGATAGACGCTGATATTAGCACATTAGAACTAATCATTAATAAAATTATACAAATTAAGGTAGGGGATGAAACAAATCCGCCAAAACCTTCAAGTTATGATGAAGAAGGTAAATTATTACAAACTGGTGATATTGAAGAAGCACAAGACTTATTTGAATCACTTGAAGATGAAGTAGAAGTTATAGCAACACCTTATAACTATAATATAGAAGTTGTATCACCTGATTCAACCGTATTATTAGACCAAGGTAAGTATGTCCAATCAACATTTAATATATACGCAAATTTTGGCATCATGTTAGACCCTAGTTCTAATTCAAACTCTGTACAATTCGAGAAATTGAATTTAAAGAACTATGAGAAGAACGCTGTAGATTTACAATCTCATGTAGGTGGATGGTACTTATGGTTAGCATCTATGATTATCAAGCGTAATAAAGGTAAATTAAAAGTATTACCACAACCAACATTTGATAAACCTGATATTTATCCTGATGGGTATTTAGAAAATCTTATTGAATTATATACAATCGGAGGGATTGATATTTTCACAGTACTTGAGAAATATGGGCTTGAACCACAAAAGATTAAAGAAAGAAAAGTTATTCAAGATAAAGATGATGAGCTATGGGAAGCACCAGCAACATTTAAACAACAAGTTGTTAATGGTAGTGAAACTAAAACAGTTTCAAATTCTGACCGTGGTAATTCTATAAAGAAAGGCGATGCTAAAATATAATGAATGAATTATACGAAAAATATCCACAATTTAAAGACGTAGATGGGATTGATTTACAAAGTTGGGAAATATGCCCAGTAGATGTAGAATCACAACATGATGGTAAGAAATATACCGTAACAAGTGAAGCCGCTGAAAAGTTTGCATCACAAATGATGCATACTCCATTAATGTATGCAGAATCTACTACAAATTTACCAAAAACTCATAAAGATGCAAAAGGTAAACGAAGAACTATAGGTAATGCATTAAATGGGTATATAGTAAAAGATGAAGAAGGTATAGATAGATTAATGGCAGATTATGTAATGTATACTGATTCAAATCAAGATATAATTAAAGATATTGAAAAATTTAAAGATAACGTATCAGCCAGTTGGGAAATAAACGACGCTGATGAACAAAATGGAGATATTTATAATGGAGATTATAATGGAACATCTGTAATTAATAAAGAAGACTCAGCATATAGACATCACGCATTATTAGTTGCAGATAAAACTAATACAGATGTTGATGATACAAAAACAGCTAATATCACATATGATGATATTATAAAAAAAGTTATTGGTAGTGATTATCAAACTAAACTAGATGGTCTACAATCACAACTTGATACAGCTAAAACAGAATATGAATTGAAGATACAGGAAAGTGAGGAAAAAATTAATGGATTAGAAATAGATAATACTGAACTAAGAATGTTAAACAATAGGTTTAGCAGTTTAATATAATAGGAGGAAAGAAATGGAATATACAAAAGAAGAGTTTGAAAAACTACAAGAAAAAGTAAATACATATGAAACATTGTCTAAAGGGCTAGAAACTAAAAATGCAGAATTACTTGCAAATGCAACAGATGCAACTAGTTCAGCTGATTTACAAAAACAGTTAGAAGCTAAAGAGGCAAAAATATATGAAATGCAATTAAATAACCGTTTATCAACGGTAAGTAAGTATCTTGAGACAAAAGGAAACGATGCCAAGCTACTTGCAAAAATTGGAGAAATGGATGATGACGACTTTGAATTATTTTCAGATGGTCGTACGAATGAGATTTTCCAATCTAAAGACGAAATTGAGTCCGCCAAAACCGATTTAGCACAGGAAAGAACAGAATTCGATACTAATAAAGAACAAGCATTGAAGGATGCTTTGAAACAATTAGAACTCGACAATAAAACAAGAAATGACCAAGGCTTAGTCCCAAACACTGAAATCGGTACAGATTTAGGCGGCGACCAAGACGACGACTCGGGATTCCCAACAATGGAAGCGTTAGAGAAAGTTTATAATCTACCAGCTAATCCTATGTGGGAAGATAAGACACCTAAGATGAAAGATAGAGCTTCGGCCTATATGGTATCTTATGGTGGTCAAAACATGGAATAATCAGTAAAAGATAACAATTAAGGAGGTTACAATGGTTAATAGAAATTTAGTGCAATATGATATCGGAGTTAATAACATGGCTTCATTCGTAGCTGCAAGCGCAATAACAGTTCCAGGAGGTTTCGTAGAAATGTCAGGAACAAATTACACATTTAAAAGTTGTGTAGCGTCAGGAACAACACGCCCATTAGGTATTACAACAGCATCTGCAGTAGCAGATTCAGTTAGTAATGAAGTTAGAACGGGTGGATATGTATGGCAAGTAGGTGGAGTATCAATGGCCGCAGGCGACCCAGTATTCCCATCAGACTCACAAGGTCTAGTAATTAAAACGGGTAAACCCGTATCAGGCGTTGGTACGCCAGTATTCCCAGGCGGATTTGGGACAGTAGTATATGCAACGGATTCAAACGCTGCAGGATATATTTTGACAAAACTGCAAAGTTTAGTATAAAAAGGAGGTAAATAAAAATGGCTGCAATAAAAGATTATAGTAAATGGTTGAACCACGCTGCGTTACAACCTGAGAACATGACTGCATTATTAATTACCCTTGGTCAAGGTAGATTCGTCGCTGAAGATATTCTTCCAGTGGTACCTAGTACAGACGATTTCCAATGGTTAACAGAAGATTCCAATGATGGCTTCTTACTAGCACGCAAACGTGGAGAACGTGGCGTAGCAGAGCAAGCTGACTTGTATGATTCAGTACTAACAGGAAGTGCGTATGAATATTTCGTTAAATCCGAAATAACTGCGAAGACTTTACGTTCAGGTAACGTATATTCTTTCGTAAATCTAATTGTTCGTAAGACAAACATGCTTGCAAACAAAATTAGATTAACAATCGAAAAGGATATGATAGATGCAATGCTTGATACTACAACTTATAAATCAATAAATGTAGTAACAGCATCAGTAGCATGGTCAACGTATGCAACATCAGACCCATATAAGTATATCCAAAAAGCTAAAAACGAAATCGTTGTTAACGAATTTGTTGAAGCAGATACAATTATCATGGGACAAAATGATAAAACTGATATGACATTATCAGATGCACTTCGTGACTCTATTCAGTATACTGAAAACTACAATGAACGTGGTGAATTAATTGAAAATATCGCAGGATTGATGTTAAAAACATCAACAGCTGCATATAAATCAATTGGTGCAACTGGAACAGTTACATCAACACCAGTTTTAAGTGGTACATCACTTATTCTGAAAAAAGGTATCATTGGTGAACTTCGTGAAGCTCAACCATATGATGCTTATTCTGATTGGGATAAATCAATAAAAGTGCTTTCAATGTACGCATCGCGTGTAATGAAACCTATTATCATTCGTCCAGCAGGAATCACAAACTTAGTTATTACTTAAATAATTAAATTGTAAGGGGTCTACAGGCCCCTTTCAGTGAAGGCGGATTAAAATGGTAGTATCAAATATAGTAAACATATCAGTTTATAACTTATCAGTACAAATTGCTAGTGGATGGACTAGTATTGGTGTATACAGATGCCCAACACAGTCTGGAACATTTGCAGAAGTAACCAGTGTATCAACAAGAATCACTTTAGTTAGTGGGACAGAGTATTATGAATATTCAGATGTTTCATCTACTGATATAAGTACATATTGGTATAAATGTAAAATGTACAATGTATTAAATGTGGCAGATACATCATTTCAAACTGTACATGCATTTAAAGCAAACACTTCAGATTTAACACAAGATTTAAGGTATATTATTGGCGATAATACCGAACAACCATGTGCTGGAAGATACACTATAAAGGAATTAAGAAGATTTGTAAAGTTAGCATGTAATCGGTTACAACAAACTGCTTATAGACGTAGATTTAAGACTGATATTGATGGTATAATTAGTCAAGCTATTACTAATATGGATAGTGGAATATTATTATTACAAGCACAAATTGAAGTGGCAAATTCACAACGATTAAGTGCAGCTGATACAGATATGTCATTTAGTGATGGTAGAGGTAGATTTAATATTAGAACATCAGGAGCATTGAAAGATTTAATTAAAGATTTGAAGATAGAAAGAGATGATTTAATTAAAACATATAATAGAGTAATTGGTGCAGATACAGCTAGGATGGTTATGTTTAGTACATCATCAGGTGTGAGTTCATAATGCCATATGTTTTTTGTAATGATAAATTCACTAGAAAAGTAACATGCATTAAGAATCAATTAGAAGAAGATGGATTTTATGATGGTAGATTATTAACAAGAGTTGTTTCAAAAACAGGAACATCAGGTCTTTACACTCGAAACGTAACGATAACACATTGTGATACAGTAGTATCTGGTATTATTGTATATAGGGCAGAATATCCTTCGTATGACGAACAAGTACAAACTATTTATACAGATGTACAGTTTACATGTAAGGCAGCTTATAAAGATACAGTATTAAATGCAAATGAACTTTGGTTAGATTATACTATGGCAGGTAGTTTAGTAACAGATGGTACAATGTATAAAGTTAAATCATCTAAACCTACATTATTTGGAGTGGATTATATATTTAATTTAGTCATAGCTGGTAAACAAAATGCCTAGATTACAGATAAAAATAGAACGTGATGCTAAATTAGAAGGACAAATAATTAAGGGTGTTTACGAAGGTGCAATGAAAGCACTTGAAGAATTGAAGGTAGATTTACATATGTATGAACCTGCAGTTTGGGGCAATGATGGCCCAATGCAAGATACATTAGAAGCAGTTGGATTAGCTGCATTTACAAAACCAGAAGCATTATTAAATGCTTGGAATGCAACGATTGATACAATTAAAGTGGATAAAAGATATAAACAATTAACGATAAATATATTTAATCCTATATTTTTAGACGAAGGAACATTATGGGTTGGTATAAATGAACCAATAAGAGATTTTAGTCCTAAAGCAGAATGGAAACCTAGAGGAGACATTAAAAATAAACGAGAAAAATATGGTGATAGATATCCTATATATAATGGGGGATATAGACCGATTGGTAGAGGTAAAGGTAGTGGTTGGACTTGGGAATTAAATCCATACCCTAATAATGGATATTGGATGTTATATGAGCAAGGATGGGGACAATATAAAGCACATAACTTTATAAAGAACGCATATAGTACAATGTTTGGAGCATCAATTGGAAATATGTTTACTGATGATGGAGTTAAATTTAGTCAAGAATCAATTGATAAGTTTAAAACTCGAATTAATGATGCAATTGATGTGGAAGTTAAAAAATAATGGTAGTGGATAAAACTAATTTTACGAGTAATATGGATGAATCATTATTTAATGAAATAAAAACAATAGTTGGAACAGAATATACACATCCAACACTTGGGATACGAACAATAACATTTAGTGGAGCATACCCAGCAGACATGGAAGCTGATAGATGTGATTTACCATTAATTATAATGACTAAAGGTAATAGACCTAGACCTACTCAATTTGAGCAAGGTGGCAAAAGAAAGTACAATATGGTGTACTACATTGATATAATCGCTGGTGGGTATAATGACAATACGGCCAATGCATTTATGAAAAACACATTAGTAGATAGTTTACTATTTGGATTTGATATTAAACAATTTAATCTGAAGAATTATGAAACTAATGTTGTTGAAGGGACTTATATGACAGAGTGTTATGACTCAGTTAGAGTACCTTCAAATCAAGATTCAATTTATGAACGTAATCATGCGCAAGTAGTAATTGGACTTTGGACAACAGTATAAACAGTACAGAACAGAAGTTTGGCGACTTAACAATAAAAATATGAAAGGAGGAAAAACCAAATGACATTAATAACACGTTCAGAAGCGGGAGAAACTATTCTACAAGCGGATAGAGTTCCCGTATTTATTGGAGTTAACAGCTTCAATTTAAAACAAGGACTACAAAGCAGTAATCGTACTGTAGATATTCCTAACGAACTAATTAAAGAACAAGGTAATTCTCTAAACCGTGGGGTTGCAATACAATCACCACAACTTACAGTGAGCTTTGAAGATTTGGCAGTAGATTTAGATATGGAGCAAATCCTATCAGAATCTTGGGCAACAGTTGGTACTAGAGCTCATAGTGTATTAGATGTACTATCTGGTGTAGTTGTTCACGCAGTAGGGCCAACTAACAAAATCACTGGTATGGTACTTTCCTATGTATCTGGTGCTAGCACTAGAGTAGGAGCAGGAGGGCCAGTAACGTCAGTTACAGCGACTTCAGTAACATTAACAAACGCTGCAGATGCAGTAAATTTTGCAGTTGGTAACGTAATTGTGACACAACGGTCAGGTGCATCAACACCCAACTTAACAGCAGTTACAGCTACAGTTACGGAAATTACAGGAGCAGTCCTAACAACAACAGGATTTGACCACACGACATTAAGTGGAACTGGACTAATTTATGCATATGTTAATGATGATAACCCAGTTAATTCTATCGCATTTACATCAGGAGCACCAGCTACATCGTTAAAAGGATTAGAAGTATTTGTTTCAGCAGACAGATTAACTGCAGATGCAGCTAGCACTGTGTATTTAAATTATTGGCCAATTACAGCATCTGGAACAGCAACGGACATTAGCTCTAACTCGTTTAGAGATTCTGAAGTTGATATCCTAATGCTTTACAATGACTATGATGACAACCCAATTTTTACTCGCTACATCCAAGATGCAGCTGTAACATCAATTGGATTCAATTATTCAGCAGATGGCAATGCAACACAATCATATGATTTCCAATCTGGTAAGTCAATCGACTATGCAGGGTATGTTAATCGTAGAGCGGCAATTACCGATGCGTCAATAGTATCAGGAACAGGAATTGATTTATCACTTTACAATGGTATATTCGTAAATTTGGAAACACCTGACCCAATTGCTACAAATACAACATTGAATGAAAATTCATTTGAAAAGAACTTTTTGAAAGTGAAGACTTTAACAACAGCTGGAGTTCCTAAAGTATGGACAGAAGTAGCTTCAGGTACATCAGCAGTTTCATTAACTACAAGTCAATACAAGTATGTATCGGCGACTTCGACAATTACATTCGGAGAAACACTTGCAATTAATACACGTATGGAATTCACATATTTATGTGATGCAGGCGCAGTATTAACTACAAATGCCTACAAATTTGATGAAACAGCTTTTAGTCACTATGGTACACCAGATGTAATAACTGGTAAGTATCAACCATTAACTATTAATAGTTCAGACGGAGACGTTTTTACTGATAGAATTGATGGGGTAGAATCTACAACTTTTACAGTTGGATTCACTAGAGATTTCTTTATGGCACAGGGTATTATTTCACAAAGAGTAAAACCTGCGCAAATTGGTACAGTAGATGGTTCTTTCACAACTCGTGAAGGATTTAGTAAGATTATGTCAGTTCTAACAACTGGCGATTATACTTCACTAACAGACATGCAACAAATGGATGTTTACACTAGTGCAGCGTATACTAACACAACTGCTACTCCACTTAGAGTAAGACTTTATGACCCTAAAGATAATACAACTGAAGTTAAGACAGTTGAAATTGATGAGATTCAAGTGACAAACACTACGAATTCAAACTCAGTTTCAGATGACTCAACTTTTGAAGTATCATTCTTAGGTAAGAAAGGTAACTTAAACTTTAGTAGATAGTTACTTATAGGGAGGGACTAATACTCTCTCCCTGTAATTTAAAGGAGGTGGAAAATGGAACAAGAAAACGAACAACCAATTGAAGAACTTAAATTAGAGTTAGAAGAACCAATTAGACCTAAGAAGGTTAAAGTTGTTAAGAAAGTGAAACAAGAAGTAATTATACCTTTTAGAACTACAAAAGATTATAGTTATATGGATTCAAGAATTGCAAAAAAGTATGGTGCGAAATTAGTAAGTAAGACCGATGATGAAATTAAATACGAAGGTAAAGATTTCATAGTTAAATTGAAGAAAATATAAAGATAAAAGGCCGTGAAAATTGAAAGGAAGTTATCATTCCTTTTAAAAGCCTAGAAATGTTGGATATATAAGTACAAGAACAAGTACCGTGCAACATTAAACAACACAACAGATGATATAATAAAGGAGAAAATGAAGATGAGACAGGATAACGATTGGATATTTGAAAGTTTGTTACAAGTGATATTTACAGAGTATATAGAAAATGTAATGACATACATTGATGATGATAAGCAAAAGCGAGTTATTGAAATTGGTAGAAATAAATCACATTTACAAAAGAAGAGAGCAAAAGAAGGATTAAAGATTCTTCCTGTAGCAGAAAGAGAAGTATTTGTAATAGGATGTTATGAGGAGCTGAGAATTCAGTTACTTAGAAATCTATACAGATTACTTGGAGACTCAGCAGATTACAATAACGCTGAAAAGTTCCTAAGTGAAAAAATTGAAGAAGAAAAAGAAGCATTTAAAATATGGTTCAAAGGAGTGAAATAAAATGAGTGAAGAAATAAACAATACGTCAAATATGCCAAAGCATACAAATGTAAAATTAGTAAATATATATGGTGAAGAATTAGAAGGAGTAATTATACCCCTATCTATAAAGTCCACAATGTATATTGAAGATAATTTAAATATAATTAAGAGTAAATTAACGGCAAATATTGATGAGCAAATAGCCGATAAGAAAAAGAAGTTTGAACTGGAAAGTCCAACAGATGAGGATATTGATAAAGAATACGTTGAAAGTAAAATAACTATGGAATTACTTGGTCTTAATGAAGAAGTAACTGATGATAAAGTTAAATCATTGATTAAGAAAAAAGGAGCAAAACTACTTGATGGTAAATCAATAGATTTTAAACTTGATGAATTATGTAAAATGGCAGTTGATTCTGAAATGCGTAAAAAATTATTATTAGAATCAGTCAGCTTAACACTTTGGAGCGTACTACGTAAAAAAGATAATCTTCGTGAAAATCTTTTCGCTGACCCTAATGTATTGATAGATGAAATTGATGAAGATATATTAGTAAATCTATTTAAAAATAATACGAGCGACCCTGTCATGGATGAGGATGAACTAAAAAACTAGCAAAGACTTCTATCATACAATATGCAGATGCATATGCTAAAAGATATGGAGTCGGGTTGCAACAAGTAATGTTTGGCGACACTATAATGCCGGAAAATGAACTGATGATATGGACAGCTGGAGTCACTCAATGGATTGAGTGGTATGATTACGTACGTGAATCTAGTTCATGGTACGATTCAAAATGCCCTGACTATATCAAGGACTCCCCAGATATGTATAATTCTTGGTTAGAAGGCCAGAAGAATGCAGAAAAAACTAAAAACAACAAGCCGTACGGGAGTAAATAATGGCACAAAATTTTGTACTAAAAGCAATACTTGACACATCTGATGTCGCAGCTAAACTTAAAAACATTACCAATGTAAAGGGTAACTATTCGCAAGGTATAAAACTCTTGAATGGCCAAACTTCATCACAACTTAAAACATTAGGGTCAGACCTAAAATCATTTACAAGTAAATTAGATATGGCTAAAAATAAAGGAATTTTTGGCGACAAAGCTAAAATTAAAGACCTAAGCAAAGACTTTGATAAGATGTTTGGGCCACAAGCAACTTCAAATCTCAAACGTACTGGCGCAGAATTAACTAAACTTAGTAAAACATATGGAAAAATGAGAGATAATGCGTTAAAAGGCAGAAGTAAAGCATACAGAGATGTATATAAAACTGAAGGTGCACAAGGACTTGTTGCTAGAGGAATTGCAGGAGAAAAAGGATTTGCAGGGCCAAAAATACTACAGTCAACTTCACAATTAGCAAACCTTGACGCTGCTAAGGAAAAAATCGCAGCAATGAATGCACAAATGCAAGCATTGAATGCAAACTCAAAGGCAACTGGCGCTGCTATGAAGGGTGCATTTAACCCAATGGTTAATATATTAAATAAATTAGGTATTCAAGGTAATTCATTAGGGCAAATATTTGGTACATTGGCAGGTAAGGTAACAACATGGTTAATTGCCACTAGTGGTATTTTCATGGCAATTCGATTAGTTAAATCTTATGTAAGTGAAATGAAAAATCTTCAAGATGCACAAATTCGTTTACAAAGAATATTGCCATCAACTGGTAAAGAATTAGACAATGATACAAAGGCCGCTATGCGATTTGCAGGCGCCATGAATGTATTAGCTGGGGCAGCATATAAAGATACAGTTGATGCATTAACAACAGCAGCAAAAGCTGGATTTGGATTTGCTGGAGCTATGGATATAGCAAGGGCAGCATTATTAACAATAAATGTTACAGAAATTACTAATATAGCAGATGCTACTAAATATTTAATTGCAACAATTAGACAGTTTGGAATGGAAGCAAATGATTCTATGTGGATTCTTAACCAATGGAATGAATTAGCTAAGAAAACTGGTGCTACAGCAAATCAAATAGCAGAAGGTGTAATTAGGTCAGGTAAATCATGGCAATCAGTTGGTGGAACACTTTCACAACTTAATGCAATAGTTGCTAGTACTATCGAGGTTACTGGTGAATCTGGTGAAAAAATTGGTACTATGTTTAAAACATTATCAGCTAGATATGCAGATATTGATAGAGCAAAATCTTTAGCATATCAATTAAGTAAACAAAATATAAATATATATGATAAAGAACAAGGAAAATTTAATTCAATTTATGAAGTACTTGGCAAACTTAGCTCTAAATGGGGTACACTTAATGATAGACAAAAGGCAGGTATAGCAAAGGCTGCAGCTGGTGTACGTCAATGGTCAAGATTTTTAGGGGTTGTTGAAAATTTCGATAGAAGTATTAGAGCATTAGCAATATCAATAAATTCACAAAATTCAGCATTAAACGAAAATGAACGTAGAGTTAAGTCATTAGATTTCGCATTACGTGAATTACAAGGAACATGGTCAGAAATGGCAAGTGGTAAAGGGGCCGTAGTTCTATTGGGAGCAATGACAGCAATTTTAAAGACATTAGCCGCCGCCCTTAAAGTGGTAACTAATCCCCTTGTTATGTTTGGAATTGCAATGTCAACAGTTGGAGTTTCATTGATAAGCTTCTCCATGCAATTTGGGTCAATAGTTACAGGATTTCACTATTTTGGACTTGTAGCCGGAAAAGTATTCGGAACTTTAATGACCAAACTACCAATACTTGGCAAGGCATTTGCAGGCCTATGGGCAATTATAACACTAAACCCATTTACAATTGCATTGACTGCTATAATTGCATTTGGAACAGCCGCAGTATTAATTACAAATAAGATAAATAGAGCAAATGAAGCACTTAGAGATACTATAAGTACAACTATTAATGCCAGAAATGAATTTAAAAAAAATACAGATATACTTGCATCACAATATGCTAGGTCAACAAATAAGGATACTAGAGATGAAATAGGTAAAACATTTGCTGGAATGGGGAATGAATTTTCAGTTTTATTAAATAGACTTGATAAGGTAAAAGATAGCTCAGATGAATGGAATAAAATACTTAAAGAAATATCTGACAAATCTGTTAATTTAAGTAGTATCAGTAGTCAAATTAAATTAATATCAGAAGAGATAATAAAGTCAACAAAGTTATGGACTAAATTTCTACGATTTTTAAAAGTTGATGCTAGTGGATATATACAAGACGCTGTAGCAACAAATTTACAAATAAAAATGGTTGGATTAGATGAAAAAGCTAAAGCTAAACTAGTTGGCAGCCTTAAAAAAACACTCAAGGATGTAAATTATAAATCAATTAATGCAGCAATGAAAAATAATAAAGGTAAAATAGCCCACGATAAGAATACTGGATATGGCAGAGTGGTAGATTGGAAAGATAGTGCAGAACTTACACAGGCATTAGATACATATGATGCATTAGCAACGACTATGGGATGGATGTATACTAAAACAGAAAGTAAACTGATGGCATTACAGTCACTTTTTGCGTATATGAGTAATATAAAACTAGATGGAACCCCAGATGGCAATGGAGATGAAGGACAAGCTGAAGAAAATCGTAATAAATTACTTAAAATTGTATCAGCGTATTATGATAAAGAGTATAAGATAGCACAAGCCCATTATGATAAATTAAAACAATTAAATGAAGATTTAGTAGATGGATTTACAAAAGGTATATTTGATTTAAGTCCAGAAGTTACAGGTGGTCAACGATTACTTAATGCGTTTTCTGGGATTGGTGAAAAAATATATAATCAAATGGTTGGAGATATTAATTCAGCTATTACAGATGCATTAACTGGTGCGGCACCTAAAAATCCATATGATAAAATTGAAAATGCAATGATGGTTGGAGGTAAATCTGCTGCAGCTGATATAGCTGGGGGATTTGCTGATGCAAGTGGAGGAATGGTAAAGGCACTAAAAATATGGAGCGATAAGTTAATTGCAATATTAGGCAAAGACCCTGATGAATTTGGGGCATATGATGAAGCATTAGATACACAAATAAAAATGAATGGTTCATATGCAATAGAATTAAAGGATGCATTACATGAATATAATAGTACATTATTGGATGGGTCAAAAGAATTGGCTGAATCAATAAAGGGAATGTTTAAAGATGTAAAAGGCTGGCTAGGAACAACATTTGGTGCAGATAAGGTTGATGCAGCGTTTATGGGATTTGGAGCAGGGTCGTTTACAGCAGGGGCAACTGGTAGAGACCAAGGACAAGGTGGAATGTATGGAGCAGGGATTGGTGCATTGATGTCAATGAATCCAGCAACTGCACCGTTTGCATTGGCAGCTAGCTTAATAGGTGGATTATTCGCAGGGCCAAATAAAGATGATGATGAAGAAGCTGAAGCTGAAAAAATAAATTATGCAAAACAAAGTAATAAAGAATTACAATATATTAATAGAAACACAACAGCTATGGTAGAAGAATTAAAGAATTTTAGTATATTACAAGAATCATACTATTTCTCATTCAGCAACTCAGCAAACCGTGGATTAGGAGCATAAAATGACAGTATCGTGGAAATTAAGTTACAGTAGTGGGACATCAGTAGACCCTGAATGGTCGAATTATTATGATATCGATAATCCTACTAATACATTAGACCAAACTTATACAACAAATAGAAAAAAATATAAATTATATGATGGTAGTCAAGGTAGAACAGTTCCATCAACGAAACTAACATATAGTGATGTACAGTTATCATTTGATTATGTTCCATATGATGATGTCTTAATGGTTGATGCATTAGTAAATGATTCAGTTACAACATCAACGAAGTCATTAGAAACAATCATAACCGATGGTAATAAAGTAAGAATTAAAACTCATTTACAAAATGCCAGTGATAAATATAAAATGTTGGAAGGTTACTTAACAGAATTTAAAAAACCTTGGACTCTAGGGCTAATGCCAGATGGTGGTTCATTTAAAACAATGTTTGATTTAGGATGTACATTAGACGTAACAAGTGAGGAATGGGTAACTTAAAATGACAATTAGCTTATCAGCTGAAGCATTAACACAAATTAGTACCCATGACGTTAAACAATATGTTGAATGTAAATTATATACAGCATCTGGTACTTACTTAACAGATATTGAAGTACAGAATGTATCATATTCTAAATCTCGTCAATTTGGCGTAGATTCTATGAATTTACAAGTTATAAATGAAGATAAAGAATATACATCAGGTGTTAATAAAATAGAACAAGATTGTATAATTGTATTAATTGAAGGATATGTTACGGCCACAGCTACAGATAAAATACCAACATTTAAAGGTAGAGTTAAAGATTTAAATCATACACAAGCTGGTGATAATGATATATTAAATATTACATGTTATGGAGAATTAATGTTATTACAGCGTAGTGACTTAAATAAAATATATGTTGCAGATACAGAAATTGCTACAAATGAGATATTAATACCAGTAATTGATAATATAATTGCAACAATTGATGGGATTATTACAGTTAATAATGTCGAATATATTAAAATCCTTGATAATGGTAATGCACAATTAAATTCATTAATGAGTAATCAAGTTATATATGTGGAAGAATATATGATGTCAATAAAGCAAGTACCAATTAAACCTATAAATGATTATAATGGATTTAGTGGAATATATGTTAGCAATATAGTTGGCACATTCGATGATGATGAACTTCTTGTAACACTTGATGGTACAACATTTGAGGGAGAATATAAAGGGCTTGGAAGTGGTTCTGGACTCGTTGATGATAATTATATATTATTAGATAATATAAACGGTAATCCAGCCAATGGGCTAACACTTAGAGGGGCATCATCTGGTGCAACATGTATTTTATCTACATATTATTTAGTAAAATTAATTAATAGTGATAGAGGAGGACAGATTTCGTCTACTATACTTAGTGTTAATGATAGTGTACATAATGGTATTATTGATAAATTTAGAGCAGTAAATAACGACTGGGCTGCATTTAAAACACATAAAATTAATGTACAGACAATAGCTGGTGATGTATCTAAAGATGATAGGTATGATGGATATGAGATAACTGAATCACTTGGTATTGTTAAATTAAATGAATCAGTATTAATTAACGAGAAGCAATTACAGGCGACATATAACTATTACCCACATGGGCTTTATATTGAAGATGTTATAACTGATATTGTCACTGAACCTGATGGATTAACTGTGGATATTATAGAAAATGGTAAATTTTTAAATGATACATCAAATTGGGATATAACCGAAAATGGAATTACTACAGCTGATTATACATATTATACAGTTAATGGGATAAATATTACGGCATATAAGTCAACATCTACAGGAGAGTATATATCAATTGGACAAACTGTTACATTATTAAGTGGGTATACATATACATATGATTTTAATATTGAGCAATTGACTGGAACTGGGGCATTATATAGAATATATGTAAATAATGTATTGACTGGTAATGGAACAGATTTTGAATCAATCTCAAGTGAATCTGGTACATACATTAGTACATTAAATGGAGATTATGACTTTGAACTTAGATTATATGATTTATCTATAAGTGATAAAATAAGAATAAATGATATTAAATTAAATTACTCACCTGCAAAAATTGGAGCATTTACAAAGGAAAATTTATATTGTAAATTGTCTGTAGAAGATGGTTCAGCTGGGGCATATTCATTGAATAGTAATGCAGATTATGCAAGTATACCAAGAAGTAAGAATTTAGTATCAAATATATTTTTTGATACATCAAAAATTAGTTTGGATAATGTAACAGACCTTGAGGCATCTGGATATGTACAAATTGATAATGAGATAATATCATATTCATCTATCAATGGAACAGATTTAATCATTACAAAGAATATAAGTGATGAAATTATTGGACGAGGATTCGATAGCACAGATATTACAGACCATGTAACTGGCAAAAATGTATATCAAATTTTACCAGCTAATAGAATTTGGTATTTACCATATAGTAACGTAATCCCAGAAAGCGCTGACACAGATGCAAGCGATTATGACTACACTGGTAGTATGGATTTAACCACAAACGAATTTACAATAACTACAGTGTCTGGTGGAGTATTTAGTGAAATTTTTTATAGAGAAGGTATTGTTATAACTACAAACGCTGTAAGTGGGGTAACATTAGATGCTAATAATGATTATGTATTTAATCAAATACAAACAACAGGGATAGAAACACAATATATATTAATAGACTATAAAGAAATATTAAATAGATATGACGCATTGAGTGAAGTTCGTTCAATGTTAGCACCAAACTTTTCCATTGATGAAGTTGTTAGAAAAGATGGAAGTAATTATACAACATTTATAAGAGGAAGATATTTATTACAAGAATCTACAGCAGATTATGATTTAAAATTTATTACAGATATAACATACTCCGAGCCAACAAATAATTATAATCGAGTTAAAATGTTTGGGAGAGCTGTAAATCCTGATAATTTAATGTATAATGATAATGTAGCAGTTTATAATATAAATGAGTTGGGTGAACAATATTTAGATGGAGTTACATATGATTATAATCAAGAACTTAATGGAGAATATGTATTCACTAATGGAGCAAGTTTAAATTATAAATATAGAGAAAGTATAAATATACAATATGTTAAACGTCGTACAATTCCAAATTATAATTCATTTTGGGACTCAGCAACTGTAAATGATAGTTATCAAAATACATTCTCACGATATTATGCAAATATCACATATAATGGGAATCGTGCAGTTGCAGGTATTGCAGTTACAAAGAGTTATTCTAGAATGGCCGCAAACTCATCAAATTATGGTATGGTTAGGTCTTATAAGATGTATAATGTATATTATGTTGATTATGACTCAACTTCATTCACCAATGGTACACAAGTAACTAACGGTGCAAACTCTGGATTTATAAGACATATTAGACCACTTACAGCATCACATATACATGATGCTGTATTATGGGTTGAATTAGATAGAACTGCAAATGTATTTACATCTAACTCATCTGCAACAAATGGAGCATTCACTGGAACAATATATGATGTTACAATACCAGGGTCTGGTAATACATATAATTATAATTCACAATCATCCCCAACCCCATCATATTATGGTACATGGACAATATATGATGTAATCGTTTCAACTGCTAATGATTCAATTGATTTTGAATTGGCACAAGTAGATACCCATGTATATATAAATGGTATGGAGAATACCATTTTAGAAGATAGGAGTTTATGGAGTGAAGAATTACTACCAGTAGCAGACCAGTGGTACGGAAGTAAATATCAACCACATGGAGTTTTTAGTACAAATTATAGAAAACGTATGATAAAATTTGACCACACAAATATGTATTTAAATACTGAAGAACATTATCGTACTATAGTTGAACCAACAAATATGACATATGGCACTGCACAAGTAGGAACATTTCAACTTGAATATCATAATGCAGCTACTGGTAAAGTAGATGTATTATATACATTAAGATATATTGGAGAACCTGGAATTGATATATGTGCACAAAGGTTACATGGTAATCCAGCAAATAAACTACATCCTAGTATGAGTAAAGCACTTATGACATGGAGTGATGGTGGATATTTATGGTGGGTTGCATATGATGAGAAACTGAGTAATGCAAATGGTAAATTAGCTATCGCAATAAGAGATTGTAACTTTGTACGATTTTATACAAAGTACGATTACAATATTGGTACAAGATTAGATGGAGATTTAGCATATGTAAATAAGGTAGATTTAGATGGAGTAAATTTAAAACCTGCTGATATAAAATTAACAGTTGATGGAACATTTATAGTCAATATTCCAGATGAATATGATGATGACACAATACCAGTTATAACTAGATTAAGAAATAATTATAATTCATCCAGAGATACACAGGTAAGTGTAGTTAGTAAAACTGCATTATCTGGGACAGATTTATTTGTTGTAGATTTAGGAGAAGTACAACAAATAGGATTGATTGATTTACAATCTGGGTTCTTATATAAGCCAACGTCTACTAGTGATAAAGATAGATACCCAGTCAACTTTAAAGCCAGTTTATACTATTGTATTGTTGATGAAGATTTTCATAATATAGATTCCACTAATGATTTTACATTGATAAGTACTGACACTGAAGATATTTCAATGGGTAATGGTAATAATGAAATACTCACTGATAAAGAACTTGGTGAATACTTTTCAGCGCGATATATTAAAGTTCGCGTATCAACTAGTAATGAATATGATATATCAGAAGGAACAGAAACTGATACTGTTGATTATTATGGAGCAGCAATATCATCAATTGGTATATATAATAATGGAATTATATCAGCTGAGAAATATGTTAATACAGATGTAATAAATTTATATAAAGATACAACCGTGTATAATCAATTGTATACACAAGAACTTGTTGATACATATGCACAGGCAAACTTAGATGAATTTCAGAAGGATGGAACGACAGTTACAATTAATTCCCCAACTGGCATACACTTAGATGTCGGAATGACAGTTAGGTTAAATGACCAAGAAAATGATATAAATGAATTATATTTTATTGAAGAAATAAGTACAAATAATGGCGCAACAACAACAACACTAGCGAGGTATGTTTAATGGTATTAAAGAATGATTTATTTATACAAGTAAATGATTTACTTGCAAATCGAGACCCTGTAAGTGGGGGAACAATTAAAACTAGTAATATATCAAATTCTAATCCATTAGTTGTATCGAGAACTAATAATATTAATATACACCAATCACAATTTGAAAATATTAATAAACAATTAGAATTATTACAAGCATCAGTACAAAATATGCCAAATAATATACTCGATGGAATGGGAGTTTTTACATATAATGTAAACGTAATCGCCGTTGCTATTGGTAGTATATTATTAAATGGACGGATATTAAAATATAACGCAAATGTAAGTTTGCCATTAATTAATGATGAATTAATATATACCACGATTATTATTAATACTTCAACTGTGGGAATTAAATATCTTATTGCCAGTAATAATCAAGGAGCGGCAAGTATAAATGTAGTTACTAATCCCAATATTACAGATGTTATAATTGCAAAGATTGTAATTAATAATATAAATGGAGATATTGATGACGATGCAAATGAAGACCGAAGTAATAACTATATAGTATCAGGTAAAGATTTATTATTTAATTCCCAATATGTAATTGATGATGATACCAAGTTTGAATTACAGAACGTATTAACAGATTTACTGGCTGAGAATTTAACTGGCGTATTACGTGCAAATTCTGATTTAAGTATCACAAATCAAGATAATAGTGTATTAATAGATTCCAATGGTATGAAGATTTATAATGATGAAGTTAAGTATGCAGAGTTTAATAGAGATGGTATATACTTTACAAATGAAGATGGTAACTTATTATCACAATATACTAAAGATGGGGCTGTAATTGGTAATATATCAATCACTCCAAGTTCACTACAATCAACTAACTTCCAATCAGGTAATAATGGGTTTAAAATTGGTAGTGATGGTAATGTCGAATTTAATAACATAACCGCAAGAGGTACAATATATGCACGAGCTGGATTAATCGGTGGCGTAAGTTTAACACATAATAAAACATACGTTGGCACTGGTTCATTTAATAATGCCAATACAGCATATTACTTAGATAGTGATGGTAAGTTCAGCCTTAAAGATAAATTCTCATGGGATGGTACAACTTTATCAATAACTGGTAGTATTACTGCGGTGTCTGGTATCATTGGTGGATGGACAATTACATCAGGTGCATTATACTCAGACGTAATGTATTTAAACGGTAGTAACGGCAGTATAACAACTACTAATTTTAGTGTAAACGCCGCTGGTACAATGTCAGCATCAAGTGCAATCATCAGTGGTAACATAACAGCCAACACACTTACAGCAAATTCTGGAGGTACATTAGCAGGATGGACGCTGGGAGCTACTACATTATCTGGTGGCAATATGACATTAAATAGTGATGGTAGCATAACAACAACAAACTTTGGAGTAAATACATCAGGTATTTTATCAGCTACTAGTGCTATCATCAGTGGTAACATCACTGCGGATACATTAACAACAACAAATGGTACAATTGGTGGATGGACGATTGGAACGACTTCATTATCTGCCACTAACATGGCATTAAATAGTGATGGTAGTATTACTACAACTAACTTTAATGTTACATCATCTGGGTTATTGACAGCAACTAATGCAGTGATAAGTGGTAATATAACTGCAAGTACATTAACAGCTAGTACAGCTGGTAATATAGCAGGTTGGGAAATTCAACCAACATTATTAAGGTCTGCATCATCTGGTAACCGAATTGAATTAAATAAAACATTAAATAGAATATCTATATTTGCGGCGTCTGGCACAGAAAAAGTTGTAATGGGATATTTAAGTGGATTAACTAGAAATGATGCAAGTGGAGTTTGGGGTAGTAATGATTACGGATTCTGGGCGTTAGATGGTGATAATTTAGTAATTGATGGAGATGTAGAATATGTAGCTGGAGATTGGTTAGTTCAGAATGATGCAAGTCTTAAAATATACAATGGTGATGCAACACCAAAAGAAATAATACGACTAGGTACACATACTCCAGATAAAGGATTATTTATATATAATACCAGTGGCACACAATTAGCAAAATATACATCAGATGAAATATACATTGGAGAAACTGGTAAATCATTAAGATATACAACAGCCAGTGGATTAGTAATTACTGGTAAAGTATCAGCCACAAGTGGATTTATTGGTGGATGGACAATTGGAGCTGATGAAATATATGCAGGTAATATGCATTTAAATGATAATGGAAGTATAACAACGGCTAATTTCGGAGTAACTTCAGCTGGTATCTTATCAGCTACAGGAGCCATAATATCAGGTAATATAACAATAACAGGAGGTTCAGTTCCTTGGACAACGGTAAATGGTGGCACTAAACCTGCAGATAATGCTGATGTAACTAGCGCTAATACAGCTGCAGATACAACTGCAGTTAATGGTGTATCTGCAGTTACAGTAACAACTCAAGCATCAGCTGGTAATATTGCCAATTCATGGATAGGGGTAGCACCAGCTTCTGGTGTCACAATACTATCTGGTGGATATATTAATACAAATATAATAGATGCAAATACAATAACAGCAGGTCAAATGAATGTAACAAATTTAGCTGCAATTAATGCCAATATGGGTTCAATAACAGCAGGAAGTTTAACATTAAATACAAGTGGATATATTCAGACAACTGGTAAAACTTCATATTTAGATACAGATGCAGGATTCTGGTTAGGGTATGATACATCAGCATATAAATTAAATATAGGTAATGCAACAAATTATATTAAATGGGATGGAAGTTCACTTAATATAGCAGGGTCTATAACTATAATTAGTGGAACAGTTCCATGGGCGAATATAACTGGGGAACCAACTACATTATCAGGAATAAGTCCATCAGAAGGAAGTAAATTAATAAGTATAGCATCAGGCGCAACTCTGGGTGCCACTTGGGGAAGTAACATTGGTAGTCAACCCACAACTCTATCAGGAATAAGTACTGTAGAGGGTGGTAAATTAGATGACATAGAAGTAGGGGCTGATGTAACTAGCACCCACACTTCAGCTGATACAACTAATGTAAATGGAGTGGCAGCAGCAACAGTAACAACACAAGCAGCGCGAGGTAGTTCAGCTTGGGGTTGGGTAGGAACTGCCCCAGTGGCAGGGCAAACAATATTAGCTGGTGGATATATCAATACTAATGTAATTGATGTTGATACGATTACAGCTACACAGATAAATGTAACGAAATTATCAGCCATATCAGCAGACATGGGAGCGATTACAGCAGGAAGTTTAACATTAGACACAAGTGGGTATTTAAATACAGCTGGTAAGACATCATATACATCAACCGCATCAGGAATTTGGATGGGATACGATTCAACAGATTATAAATTGAATGTTGGTAATGCTAGTAAATATGTAAAATGGACTGGTACAGAATTAGATATTAAAGGGAATATAAGCGCTGATAATATATTAGAAAACAATTATGTAATTGATTCATCTTACGCTAGTGATATAAATCAATTCTTTGAAGATACATTTGGAGCAGGAGCATCGTACGCATTACCAGATTCAGCAGTATTCTATTTAGAAGATGCAGATTATGACCTAACGGCAAATCTAACACTTGTTCCAGCAACTATTTTGACTGATGGTTCGTACAATATAAAGTTTGTTGGTATAAATAAAAACATGAGTAAGATAAAACTTAATGATTATCAATTAAAAGTCGATTGGGTTAATTACTTTAGCTTGGCTGATATGTCGATAGATGTAGGGGCAGGAAATGTATATTTAGAATCTACTGACTCATTAAGAATAGAAAGATGTGATGTTATAAGTGGTGATGTTTTATCAAGCGTAAGTTTCGATGAACAGTCTATATTTTACTTTCAAAGCATAGGAAGCTCAACAATCTCTGAGTGTAATTTTAGTTTAGCGAAATATAGAGTTGGGTTAGGATATCTATCTAGTTCCGATAAAACAATTATTCGTAATTGTACAATAACGGCAACTTCACCAAATGGTCCTAGTGGCGCTTGTCATGGCATGTTATATTTAGGTGGACAATATAATTCAATAGATATAACAGGAAATATTATACAGCGGTCATCAGATGCAACTGGTATAAACATGACAAATTTCATACACTGCGTATCAACTGGAACAACATATTATAGTTTTGCTAATATACAAAATAATGTAGCTGTATTATTGACGATTGTTAAGTTTATATATAATAGTGGTACTTCTGACCAGTTTAATGTTTATAATGTATGTAATAACAACCTTTATTCTAGTGGTGGTAATATAACTTATTTTATGGATACACATTGTATATTATATTCAACTATAGACTCCAATATTGTTAGTTGTAATAATTTTATAGTAGATAGCGGCACTACAGACCACGGTATTAGAGATTCTCTGATAAGTAATAATAAAGTTGTTACTGGAACTATCTTTTTAAGTGCTGTGTCAGTAACTGACGCAAAGATTTCAGAGAACTTAGCGGAAGCCGACCCCGCCTCTAGTGTAACAATTACGGCAAATAGTGGAGATGTATATTTTACTGACAATATTGGGATAGACCTATCAGGAGTATAAAATGACAATAATAAAAGATGGTAATATAGATGGAACAAAACGAAGTTTTAGAGAAATAGAGCTAACTAGTGGAACAAGTATAAATGAAATAAGTATAGACGGAACTTTAGCTGGAGACTCAGATGATGCAATTCCAACAGAAAAAGCAGTAAAAACATATGTTGATACACAGCATGGTGCTGAGGATGATATATTTTATGAAAATGGTCAAACGGTTAGCACGGACTATACGGTAGCAGCGACGAGAAACGCAATGAGTGCTGGACCAATAACAATAGACACCGGTGTAACAGTGACAATAGCCACCGGTGGTACATGGACAATTGTATAATGAATAATATAAAGGAGATAACATGAGTACATTAGGCGTAACAACAATAAAGAGTAAAACAAGTGGAAGTGCAGTATCGTTTACCGATTCTGGTGATGTTGTGGTGGGGCAACTATGCAAAGCCTGGGTTCATTACAACGGAGCTACAAATGCTATATTGGATTCATTCAATGTTGATAGTGTAACCGATAGAGGAACTGGCAAGTTTACTGTTAATTTTACTGTAGCAATGGCAAGCGCAAATTATGCTGTTAACTTGTCTTATGCTAAAACAGGAACCTCAGAAGATGCAAATATGGATGGAGCAACCGGGAACGCAGACAAACTGCAAACTGGTAGCTTGGTATATATTTCAATAGGATATGGGTCTTCTACTACATTGGTAGATTCACAAAGTATAAGTGTTGCGGTATTCGCTAATTAAAGGAGGAAAAGATGCAAAGAGTAATATTTGAAAATGATGAAGGTGGGGTAAGTGTATTAATACCATCACCTAACTGTAAGTTAAGTATAGAAGAAATAGCAAAGAAAGACGTTCCTTTAGGG
>Ga0208647_1000165_pt1 | contig 25102 bp, 48 predicted proteins | sample AntAceMetag02UKA_FD_184765 | JGI IMG/M metagenome (GOLD analysis project Ga0208647, IMG submission 184765) | Saline lake microbial communities from Ace Lake, Antarctica - Antarctic Ace Lake Metagenome 02UKA (SPAdes) (version 2) | ecosystem: Environmental > Aquatic > Non-marine Saline and... | reverse complement strand
ATAATACAGAGAAATGTCCACTGTGGAAAGAATCCCCATCAGAGATAATATCTTTCACTAGGATGGCTCTTAACCGCCTTAAAGCACTATGTGGCAAGAGGTCTGATAATGAATAATAAATCTCGTAAAGCCATGAAACCTTGTTTTGGATCAAAAGAGTTTAGTAAGTTAAGTAGTATCTGTAAAAACTGCCAACATTACAAGCATTGTGCTAAGATTAGAAGAATTAAATGTGGAGAAGTGTTGTAACTTTTAAGTTAATACACAGGCTTATATACTATTTAATATTATAATACATATGGTAAAAACACACACAACAATAACGGTTAAACAATCCACTTGGAGAATGTTAAATATCCGACGAGAGCCTGGAGAATCAATGGATAAGGTAATTGTCAGAATGTCTTTAGAATTTCCTGAGGTGAAAAAATGAATAATTGGCTAACATTAATCCAAAAAAGGGTAGGTGATACAAAATACCCAACACTTAAAAGGATTAGAGCAGGAAAGTTCATCTTAGGGATTGCTGCATTACCATTGGGAACATCTGTATTATTCCCAGTGGCCGCAGCTTTAATGATTCCTATTAAACCATCTCTTTGGGCCAAGGATAAAATTAGACATTTAAATGAGTGGAGAAAATTAAGATGAATATGAAAATATATACAGATGAAGATTACCGAGAGAATGTTATGAAGAATACTGAAAATCTAAATAATGAAGGAGGTAATAAATAAAATGGAAGAAAATGAAAATATCTTGGATGCAAAAATCGGAAACAAGGAAATTCCAAAAAATACAGTAAGTCCAGCAAAGGTAACAATCGCAAGTGTAACTATTAAGAGAGAAAACAAAGAAGGAAAGAAAATGGATACACCTTTAGCTGAATTTCACGTTAAGCACCCAGACAAAGATGAGATTTTAAAAATAACAAAAGTAAAGTATCTTGATGGTGAAACTCTAAAGGCAGTTGGCTTTTGGGTACAAGTAGATCCTGACGGAAACTTCTACAAAGGTTCTGCTGTAGAAAGAATCCTAACCAAGTTAGGATGCGAAACACTAGCAGATGCTGTTGGAAAAGAAATTGATACTATTGAAGAAAGTAAGGATAGTCCGTATCTTTGTTTAAAGGCATACTAATTAACCTGGAGAAAAAGAAACTTTATTATTAAACCGCTACTTAAGCGGTTCATACTCACCGAGGTTCAATAACCAAAATCACCTCTCATAAAAGTCCTGGGGTGAGCCAGGCAATAAGTGCTTCTGCATTTATCACCTTTCCTCCACAGGAAACTGTGGGGGTTTATAATCAAAATGGAACAAGAATTTAACAGAGAAGAAGCAAACGAGGAAAGAGCAAGGATATCTTATGTATTACACAAAGAGAAGCTAAGATGTTTTCATTGTGGCAACGGACATAAAAAAATGCACAAAGATAAAGTAAAAGTAAATGGAAAACCAGAATACATCTGTGAAGATTGTTTTAAAATTTTCCAGGATAAAGAATAAAATGAATACACATAATATCAATAAGGCGTCGTTGGAGGATAAAGATGAATAACGAGAAAATAAATGAAATCAAATCATTGGATCAGTATTTTCCAAAAGGAGATAAGAGGCGCGGTGAGGCATTAGTTTTAGTCTCAGAAGCATTTCTCCTCGGTAAGACAACCGCCCAAAAGAAGAAAAGACAAGGAATGACAGTAACTATTCAGCAGCTAAGAACTTTAGCAGACGATCTAGAAGAAGAGATAAAAGATAACCTAGATAAGTATGAAGTCTCAGGATACGGAACAAAGTTTCAAATAAATATAATCAATCCACAAGAAGAATGTAGCGATACTTGGGAAATTGAAGACGTAGAGGATAGTAAAGCAGTCGTTTGTATAAAATGAATAAAAAAACACAAAAATGTAAAGGATGCGGAAAGGATATATCTGCTGGTAAGGAAACTGTACATTATGATGACCAAAAAAACTACAAAGTTGTACATTGTAATGTTTGTAAAAAGAAATTTATAAAAAACAAATATAATAAAATTTATTGTAGTAAAAAGTGTAAATCTAAAAGAGATTATATTAATAGAAAATCTATTAAAGAATATTTGATTAAAAATGATGAAATTAAAGGTGATGAACAACTTGTTGAAGAGATGTTTCAAAAATTAGTATTATGTCCTAAATGTAAAAACCCCCTATCTCAATATTATAAAAAAGGAGTTAGATATAATAAATGTGGAGAAAATAAAGATTTATATACCTGTCTAAGATGCGGTCATAATTTTACTTTATTTAGTTTGAGTTTTAGAATGCAACACTCAGAAGAAGAAATTTTAAAATTTATAAAATTAATAGAAAGAGGAATAACTGCAAATCAAATATCTAAAAGAAAATTAATTAATATTGGAGTAATGACAGCATATAGGTGGAAAAATAAATATTGTTCGCAAACGAATGAGGACAGGATTTGATTACTAAACGCACTATGGAAAATAAAGAAAGACTATGTGAAGCGGAAGTTAGAAAGAATCTAGTATTAGTAGAATTAGGAGAGCCATTAACATTACCTTTAGCAACTCTGAATAGAAGTTGTCAATTTAGAAAAGAATGGGATAGAATTCAAAATAAGTGGCATGGTCCAACAAAAGACGAGTTAGAAGTAAAAGCCAAAAAGAAAGCTTACTATCAAACTCCAGAAGCAAAAGCCAAACAGAAAGCTTACTATCAAACTCCAGAAGCAAAAACCAAAAAGAAAGCTTACAATCAAACTCCAGAAGTAAAATCTAGAATGAAAGCTTACTATCAAACTCCAGAAGTAAAAGCCAAAAAGAAAGCTTACAATCAAACTCCAGAAGTAAAATCTAGAATGAAAGCTTACTATCAAACTCCAGAAGTAAAAGCTAGAAAGAAAGCTTACAATCAAACTCCAGAAGTAAAAGCTAGAAAGAAAGCTTACTATCAGGACAATAAGAAAGATATATTAAATAAATTACAGAAGCGTAGAAATGTATGGGAATAATAACTGGAATAATAACTATAACAATATTAATATTTTTAATATTTCTATTTATATTCTGGATATTTAATAAATATATTAGGACAGGATTTGATTAGTATGGGAAACGTAATTAAAATTGGAAGATATTATTATGAAAGAATCGCTAAAGATTGTAATGGTGAGTCGAAATTAAGAGAGGACGAGGATATGTGGAATACTTATTGGCTAGTTTGCGATGGAGAAGAGATTGAAGCATTCAGAAGAATTAAAAAACCATATTCGCCTAAGCCTTAAAATACGATGGAATATACAAAAGAAGCACTATTACAAATGAAGTATATGATGGAAGAATGGATTGAATATCGTGGAGGTATGGGTAATCGTATTGATGGATTTGCAGTTTTAGATAGAATAAAAAATGAACTAAAAGAATTTGATTCACCTAATCCTTAAGAAACGCACTATGGAAAACAAAAATATAAACTACATGAAATTAATGATACTTTCAATAGTTATATTAGGAATATTAATATTATCAATTTCTTTTTATCTAGGAGTTTTCACGAACAAAGGTTATTACAAAATAACTGATATGTGGATTGGAGATAATAATAAAATATCTAATTATTCTTATTGTGATAATTGTTTATGGATTGAATTTGATGAAGGTTGTAATAGAAGGTTTAAATATTTTTTTGAAAATCAACATGAATATGATAGTCGTCTTAAAGTTGGTATGCCCGTAGATATAAAATTTAAAGAAGTTAATAGAATTAAATATATGAGGGAAGTTATCCCTAGAAAAGAATATGACTACAAGTGTTCGTAAAAGAATGATTAAGCGTTGTTGTCACGAGGGAATAACAAACATAAGTTCGCAATACACCGATACATTTAAATACTAACTATTCGTAATAAAAACATGAAATATACACACAAAATAATAACTGATAGTGATGGAATAAATTATGCAGAAGTAGATTACAAAACATATCTAGCATCTGGAAACAAACATAAGATTGTTCAATCTTTAGGTTCAAGATATTTTGTAGAGGTGAATGAATGAGACCACATAAAAAGAAAGGACAAAAAGTGAAAGCGAAACCATTACCAGTAGAGATTAACCAAGATGAATATGTAGAACTTCTAAAGGTTACAGAATTTATGCACCACAAGGTAGCTTTTATGTTAGGCTTTGAATCTGGATTAAGAATTAGTGAAATAGTAAATCTACAAAAAGCAGACTTCGATTTCGGTAACAAACAAATAAGAGTAAACATGGGAAAGAACTCAAAGGATAGAATCGTTAGTTTACCTTTGTCTTGGCAACCTCAACACATTAATTTTATACCTCTTAAATGCCAACAGAGAGCTTTACAGAAAGCCTTTATTAAATCAGCAGAGATAACAGGGTTAAAAATTAAGAAGCCTAAGATTCACTTTCATTCATTAAGGCATGGATTCGCAACAGAATGTATCAGAGCAGGAATAGACATCTCAACAGTCTCAGGATTACTTGGACATTCAGATATTGCAACGACTTCTATTTATATTAATCTTTGTCCAGCCGAGAGAATCGCACAGTATAGAAATAAATTTGGGAGTAGGGGAAAATGAAATTTACAAGAGAATGGTTTTTAGATAAAAAGAATCAAGTTCATACAATCCAAGATACAGAAAGATTTGGTAAATCTGATAATTGTGATATAATTCCTATTGGAGGACATTTCTTAGTAGATTTAATTCCAGTTTATGATAATGGAAGTAGCAGAGATTCAACAGATGTAGAAATTTGGGAAGTAGAAAACACAGGAAAGAAACACAATGTTAAAGGAAGAGGAATATTAAATCTAAAACCAATCAGAAAAATTACTACTGGAAAACAATTCGGCTATCCAAATGGTTATTGGAAAATTCCAGAGTTCGCCTTAAATGTCAAAGGGGACGTGGCGGATGAATAAGGTAATATTGGACTTATGTGGTGGAACTGGATGTTGGAGTAATCCTTGGAAGGCTGCAGGTTATGAAGTAATTGTAATGACATATCCAAAGTATGATGTTTCTAAATGGAGAGAATACCCAGAGATAGTAGAGTTAATCAAATCAAATAGAATTTTTGGAATACTTGCAGCACCTCCATGTACAATGTTCAGTATAGCGAGAAACGATAAAACAGCAAAACTTCCAAGAGATTTAAGAGAAGGTATGAGGCTTGTTAATTCTTGTTTGGAAATTGTACATGAATGTTTATACGTAGAACATAAAATATCTTCTCCTGGTTTACAATTTTGGGCAATAGAAAATCCTTACGGAGGATACCTAAAGAGATTTTTAGGAAAGCCAAGTTTAATATTTAATCCTTTTGAATTTGGCGACCCTTACACAAAGAAAACAGCTTTATGGGGAGAGTTCAAAGAACTAAAGAAGAATCCAGTAGAGCCTAGGGTATTTGAACACCCAACAACAAAAGGGGCTAGAGATTTTGTTTCATGTGTTGAACACTACGCAGACTTAAAATCAATACCAGAGGGCTATAAGGAATTAACAAATTATAGTAATAGAAAAATTATGAGAAGCATGACACCGCAAGGATTTGCTAAAGCATTCTTTGAGGCTAATAAATCTCACGACGCACTACATGAATCTAAAGACGACAACAATGTAAAAGAGGAAAAGAATGGATAAGAATGATGTTAATAATGCTCTAGATGAAATAATAAGACTTAAAGAAAATATGTCTAGAAATATGGATGGGATGAAATGTCCAGTTTGCAAAATAGTTCAAGGTAAGGAGAACTTTGGTTTTACAAAATATTATTGCAAACACATGACAGAAATAGTAGACACAAAAGTTGAATCACAAATGTGCGACGCAGACCATGAAAATACAGGAGTGAAAAAATGATGAAATCAATAGATAGAACAATAGATTACTTGAAATATAAAATAAAGGATTTAAAGAAAAGAAGACCAAAATTAATTGATGATTTCTCTAAGTATGCAATTACAATGAGTATTGATGAGTTAAAAGAAGTTTTAGAATATGCTAAGGCAGTACGAGACGTAGACCATGAAAACGACGCAGTAGTATCAGGAGATGAACAATGAACAAAATACAAGAACAAATACTAAAGAATCAAGCAACAATACTATTAATGTTGTCTGAAATGGATGGAACTTGGAATGTGGATACTCTAAATTCAGTACAAGATAGAATGGACGAAACTAAAGACGTAATCTTAGGAAAAAATGAATAAATCAACTATACATGGAATATCGTTAATTATAATGGGAATATCATTATTGGTTACAATATGGGAATTTATGCCAATAGCAAAACCATATCAAATGATTTCACTTGGCATTGTTTTACTTTCATATATTATAGCATCAGGAACATTCAAATACGACACAAACGAGGTAGATGATGAATGAAATTAGAAGAATTAAAAAGTTTATGAATTACCATATAACTAAACAAAATGGCAAAGTTTAAATACCAAAGCAACATAGGAAGTTTATAATTAACATGGATAATATAAAAGATGTGAATATTTTTATCTATCCAGGAGATTGGAAGAATTATCTAAAAGCAATTTCAACTAGAAAGAATAAGATGCTTTATGAGTTTCAATTTAATACTGGTTGTAGATTCGATGAGGGAACTCATATTAGACCAATGGATTTTGATTTTGATAGAAACAATGTTAGGCTCTGGAAAACCAAAACTAAAGCAAAGAAAGGAGAAAAGGTTGGAAAGCCAAGAACAATTAGTTTATCCTCTGAATTTGGAAAGAAGATGAAAAGGTTTTGTGATGGAAAGAAACCAGATGAATATTTATTTAAGATTTCCCAAGCAGGTTACAATCAACTTCTAAAAAGAAAACTAGAATCTCTTAATGTTTTAAACGCTAAAGAGTTTTCCTCACACAACATCAGAAAGACCCATGGGATGTATTTAAAGGCCCTAGGGATAGACATTGCAGAGATATGTACCAGATTAGGTCATGATTATAATACTTACATTAAACACTATGGATCGGCTGATGTCTTTAGTGAAAAAGATATGAGAGCAATCAGAGAACTACTCGGAGATTTATATTTCCGACAACGGAGATATTAATGGTAAAACAAGACTTAAACCTAAACACAAAGGAGAACCTTAAGGGATAGGTATTCTAAACATATTTATCTTTTAATATAAACCTAAACAAATAACAATGGCAAACGTAGACTTAACAACACATAAAATAACAGGGGCTATTCCTGGAACTAAGAAATATTATCATGAGGTGGGCCACTTAGAGTTTGAGAATGAATCCTCTATCGGTAATCTAGTAAGAGTTATTCAAGATCTAAGTTTTAAGTTCTTAGTTTTCCTAATGGCATTTCAACTTATGAAACCATGCAGCTTATTTATGGTTCTAATAATATTTTCAATACTCTCTAATATCCTATCTGAATTATATGAGGAAGATTGGTGTTGGAGATATGCCAGGACAAAATTAAAAAAGGAGGATGGAAAAAGAGATGATACAAAAACCATTGAAGAATTATAATAAATTTAAATACTACCTTAGACAATGTGATGTGTGTGATGAGTTTTTTAATGCCCCTGCAAAGAAATGTCGTTTATGCCCAATATGTAAAAAGAAATCAAACCTTAATAAAATAATGAAAAGTTTAAAAGCCAGAGGAATAAAAGATATAAATATTAAAATTAAAATAACGGAGTTAGAAGATGGACATAGCTAATTGGTTATTAGAACAAAGCGGAACAGTTAAACTACTTATAGGGCTGGGCTGCGGAATAATATGTTATGGCTTACTTAGATGGTTTGCTTACAGTGCTAACAAGTCTTATCAACAAACCAACCCGAAGAAAGCAACACGAGAAGATAAGCTTAGAAATCTATTTGGACAGTAAAGGAATGTAGGTTACATATCCGTATTCCGGATTTGCACATAAACATTTTGTGTTAGTTTCTTCTTCATACTTTTGCATTAGTCTATCAGGATCTTTGCCGCCCAATACTTCTTTTACTTCTTGGCTATAATTAATAATAGTTATCACAGTTACTAATAACATCACTCCCAAGAAGATGCTAGAGGCTATCTTAATCCATTCAATCAAGCATTTTTTTCTCATCTAAGCTCCCCGAATTTGTATAATCAATATTATCTGTAGGTATATTATAGTTGGATGTCGCATTGTCAATGTCATTTTTTACTTCAAAATTTTCAACTTCGTCTTCATTGTCTAACCACCTAAATCCAGTTCTTTCAGATATACCAAATCCTTCTGCCAATCTTTTCATGGTTATCTCTGGTAGAGATTCCCTAAGGTGCTTAAACAAATCCATCTTAACTTGCTTTTCAGTAGGCCTCCTAGACTCCTTTTCTTGCTTAATCATGTCTTCATATTTTGCATCTCTATACGTTTTTTCAGGAACAGCATAACCATCTAAAAACCTTCCTTTAAAACATGGCTGAACACAATTATAATCTTGTGTTTTCTTTCCTTTCACATAAAGATTTTTTTTTGCTCCAAAATTATAAAAACTAAAATAACCCCTATCAAAAGCCTTTATATCTGTTGAATTGAAAGTAACATCTATTGCAAATAAACTTCTGGATATAGCATAATTCATAGGCATCTGAAAGTAATTTGGAATAATTACCATAATAAATAAATTAAGCTGTCTACACTTTCTAAAGAATTGTCTAAGTGTCGTTCCTAATTCAGACCAATAATGAGCATCCTCCCATTCATCAAGAATTATACAGCTATATCTTGGAAGTTTGTATGCTCTTTCTATCAGGGTTTTTGGAGTAAACACAACATTTTTCATATCAAAGGTCAAATTCAACCCATTCTTTTTATTTACCATATCAGTATAAGCCTCCCCAATTTGCTGTGCTAATACTGATTTACCAGTTCCATTTTCTAGAGTTGAACTGTAAAGTGTCCCTAAGAATGTCATATCATCAGTAACAGAGTTTGCAATGATTTCTATATTATTATGAAGATAACCGTCTATATATCTTCCATCAGTCTTCTGTCCTTTGAAAGTTCCCTTAGGATATTTCTCTTCAAGAATTTTCATGCTAAGTCAGAGATTGATGATTTTAGATCTTTTGTAAAAGCCATAAGCATTTTTCTTTGTGAAAGTTGTTTTTTAATAAATAACTCATAATTAACCAGAGCATTATAAGCTTTAGATTTATTTTCAAAAGTCTTATCTTTTATAAAATCATTTATTGCTGTTGCACATTTATTATCACTATCAACACTTTCATCTGTTTCAGTTTTATTAAATAGAAAAAAAACTTCTCTGGATAAAACATTTAAATTATTATGCCAACCAATATAGTCTTCTTCAGAGGACACTGAAGCAATATCGTAAAGAATAGCGTCTATCCTAGTAAGATGTGCTATACCCATATTAAAACTAGAATCTCTTGTGTGATCTGCCATAATGTCTTGTAATAATATTAAGGATAAACTCTATATAAACTTTATTTAAATAAAGTTTTTATAGTTTGATTTTATAGAATTATTATGGAAATAACTAAAATATTATTAATAAGCATGATTGGATTATTATTGGTGAGTGTTGTCCCTGGATATATGTGCATAAATTCCCAAGAGGATAATGTCAATGTTCAAGAATTTAAAGCTAAAATCAACACACTGGCATTAGAAAATGAACTTACAAGTGGAATTACTCAGGAAGCCTTTGAACTTAAATTAAAATATTTCGGCCCTTGTAATCATTAATGGCATCCTGGGCAAGTGGCTTTAAGCCATCATCTAAAAGTAAAACTTCCTCTGGTGCTATAGCTAGAGCTGCAGCTAAATCTAGAAGTTCTGGTGGTTCTTCTAGTGGTTCGTCAAGCGGTAATGCTTTTCTCGACATCTTAAATAAAGCAAAAGAACAAGGTCAATCTAAGATGGATATAATAGCACCAAACTATAAAGGACCAGAAGTTTCATCTAATGGTGGAGGTTCATCTAATGGTGGAGGTTCATCTAATGGTGGAGGTTCATCTAATGGTGGAGGTTCATCTACACAGATAATAACACCACAACAAATAGAACAAGTTCAAGGGATTTCTAACCAACAAAATCTTCAAACTGAATTAAGTAAAATAGAAAGTCGGCAAAGCGGAACAGATTTTTTAATTCAATCGGGAATTTATAAAGGACAATCTTCTAATAATCTTCTTAACCCAGATACCATTATAGAAAAAAGAAAAAAAGATTTAGAGGATAGGCAAATGTCAGTAGCAACGCCAGACTTATCAAATGTAGATGTAACAGATTTAATAAATAGGGGAAGTAAAAATATTTTAGGAAGAAAGGGCAAAGATTATATAGAACCAAAAGTTGTAGAAGAAATTCTAAACCAAAGAAGTACCCAGATATTATTAGAGGCAAGAGACACCGAAGTAGGATCTGCAATTGACAGACAATCTAAAATAAAAACCCAGGAAATAAACACCTTTGTTTCTGATGCTGATAGCAAATTGAATAATTATGTTCAAGTCTTACAAGAAGATGTAAATTCTGGTATAATTTCTGCCGATGCAGCTACAAAGAAATTAGAGAGTTATCAAAAAGATTTAAACAAAAATATAGATAAATATGTAAATTCTAAAAATGACGAATTAGCAAAAGCAGGAATTGAATTAGATAAGAAGTGGTGGGATGAGAGAGGACAGTATATTGATAAAGCTTCTGGAAGAATTATTGGAAGTTATAGAACTTTAAATATATTAAAGACAGCAAATATACCTAACGTTGCCGTAGCTGTTGGTATTGGTGTTGCCACTGGTGGAGTAATTGCTGGTGGTTTAGGTGTTGTCGGTGCTGTTGCTGGTGCAAAGACCGCTGCGGTGGTCGGTGGAGGATTATTATATGGTGGTGTTGGTTTAGGGGTTGTAAGTGCAGGAGGTGCAACATATAGTCTTTCAAAACAATATAGTGCTGGAGAAATAACCAAAGGTGAATTTTTTGCCACTTTAGCAGTTGGTGGAGTATTCGCTGGAGCAACAATCGCTGGTGCTATGGCTGGTGGTCTAGCAGTTAAGGCAGTTACAAATTATAGTAGTTTAAAACCATCAGAACAAAAGGTGGCGGAAAGAATAATTAATAGACAAGATTCCATAAAGGTAGATACGGTTAGAGGAACAGTAACGGAATCACAAATAAAATTATTGAGAATATCTTCTACGGAAAAAGCAACTCTTTTAAGAGAAATTAGAGCAGGGAATAGTATCGAGAAAGTAAGCGTTAAAATTAATAATGCAGGACTATCTCCTGAAGAACTTGCTGTTGCCAAAAAACTAAATCTTAGAGGAAGTGGTTATCAAATTGTAAGTAGTAGTGGTAAATCTGTTACGGGAGTATCATCTTATAATATAAAAACTGGTAGAGGTGTTTCAAGACTTAACCCCCAAAGAACTAAAGAAATAACAAGTCTTTTCTCTGGGACATCAAGCAAAGGTTCTGTATCTGGTATTAAGGTTAGTGAGATTAGAACGCCTCAAAAAAGAGGTTTATTTAGATTTGGAGATAAACCTGCATTGTCAGAATCGAGAGTTGAATTTATTAAAGGCAAAGGGAATGTAAAATATTATAAGCAAGGCAACACTGTAATAAGGAGAGAATATTCTAAAGGAACTTCAAAATTAATAAGGGCAGATGTTTATGATTCTAAAGGAAATTGGGTAAGGTCAGATATAGGAGCACCAACAGAACTTTCAAAGAGTTTAAAAATATCAAAATTAATATTAAGAGAGGCTGAAGTTTCTACTAACTTTCCAAGCGATACTATAATTTCTAAAAATATAAATACATTCAGAGATGTTAAAGGAACATCTTTAAGTGGGAAGCAACAACAAAACTCATTGTTTAATTTTGAGAGGGGAGGGAAAGTCCCAAAAGTTCCAACAAAAGCTATTAAGGGATTTGTTGATAGTGGAGGGGACAGTTTGATTCAACTGAAAACAGTTAATGTTAAAACGCCAACGCCAACCTTACCAAGTCCACAGCCTGTTATAAAAGCAGCAATTAAGTCAAGTGTTCCAAGAGCAGCAGCCCCAGGTTATGTTGGAGGGGAGGGAGGATTATTAGCGGAATCAACTTATGCTTTTGGGAAGCCTTCTTATTCAAGTGCTGGGATAATTCAAACAGCAGAGATACTAAAAGTTGCCCCAGAAATTATTAGCTTTTCTAAAATGTCTATGGCAAGTCCACAACCTCAAGCAATAGAACTATTTGCACAACCTAAAGCAATAACAAAACAATTATATTTAAAACCTCAAGCAATAGAACTATTTGCACAACCTCAAGCAATAACAAAACAATCATATTTAAAACCTCAAGCAATAGAACTATTTGCACAACCTCAAGCAATAACAAGGACATTACAACAAAAACCTATACAAATACAATCAATTTTATCACCACCACAAATAGTTAAACCAAGAATCCAAACTCCAATAACCACTCCAGATATAACTGGGTTCTTTGGCTTACCTGGTCTTGGTGTACCTAAAACTGGTGGAGGACAAAGGGTTAAAGAAAAAAAGACTAAGGGTTCATTCAAAGCTAAGTATAATCCAAGCTTGGGTTCAGTTCTATTCAGACAAGAAACAAAAAAAGTTACAAAAGAACAGTTCAAATTATTGTCTAAAAAACAACACTTTGGATTAATGAGTAGATCTTCATTAGAGATAGTCCCAGATAAGAAGAAAAAGAAGAAAAAGAAATAAGGTTTATATACTATTATTTGTTTAATTAATTATGGAAAAACAAGACGTTCCAAAAGAAAAGAAAGCTATTAAATCTATAACCAATTTATTTGGAGTAGCATTAGAGATTTTATATGCCTTTGCTATTGCTTTTTCTTTCATTACCGCTATTGCTTTATCTTATGAATGTGGATTGGTTGGGTGGGCGATTATAGGATATAAACTAATGATGATGTTTTTAATAATTGGTGCTATATATTTTGTGTTGGCTATTTCTAAAACTTTTTCTCATAAATTAAATGAGAAAAATAATGAACGGAGAATTTATTTTAAAGAAGAACTAAAAAAAGAAATATTAAAAGAATTGAAACATGGAAATACAAAAACCAGATAGTTTAGCAAAGAGAGTAGTGGAAAGAAATCTTGTAGTTCCAACCCAAGACACACAAGAAGAATATTTTAACCAAGTTTCAATTATTCGTGGGTTATCTACTGAAAACGATTTGACAAAAATTGAATTAAGATTAAGAGGATATACTTATAGTTATTTTAAAAAGGGTTGGGTAAAAAGTAGAAAGGCAATAATGAATGATGTCGGAATCGGAAATTATATGTCAGTTCTCCAGGGGATAGGAGACATAGTTAATTTCTCTTATTATGAATCTAAAGATATTCCTAGACTAGCACTAATGTTTTTTTCAGATAACTACCCCAACTATTTGGTTTATGCCAAAGAATTTGAATTAGATCCAAAAGACTTTAATGTAATAAAAACAACTTTACAATTCTGGAGTTTGTCAGTTCTTAATAATGCAAAGAACGCAGGACATCGAAACGTTGTTAGAGGGACTTTAAGTGAGGGTATTTTAGCAAAGGCATTAGGTACATCAGAACCAGAAAAGCAAAAGAAAGGATTATTTAGTTTCTTGCGGAGAGATAAAGGAGGGCGTAGTTAATGGTAGATTTAGCAACATTCGGAATGGAGAATCTTAGAGGAGAGGCTATGGACATTGCTGTTTATGTTATATGGGGTGTTGTTGCTATCGCAGTTATTTATTTCTTATGGATTAAATACCAGAATAAAAAGATTTATATTTATCCAGTTAGAATCCACAGACAAAGAAACAATGGGATGGTTAAAGAAATTAATACCTTTGGTGGATATATAAAGAAAGGCCAAATTACAAAATTTGTAATTAAGATGGGTAAATTTAAGAAAAAAGATTTAGATTCTTTGCCTGATAGTTCTATGATGGATGAGGATAACAGAGTATATTATTGGCAGATAAGTCCAGAGTCCCCTTTGGTTCAGGTTAAGAGATCCTTTATAATAGAACAGGTGTTAGTTCCAAATGAAAATTTCATTGAACCTACAAAAGAATTAAAAGACGAAACCATAAACAGGTGGACAATAGATTTATTAGAAGATGAGAATTTTAAAGATAAGACTGAGGAAGATAGGAAGATAGAGGCCACAAGGCTTTTTCAACAAAATACAGAAATAGAAAGAACCAAATTAATAGATATTACTAATCCAACTTATTCCCCAGTTCCAACAGATTTAAAGCAACAGGCTATGGCAGATATTAATAATTATAGGAATACTCTTGGTGTCGATGTTAATAAACAATTTGCTTACTTCGTAACGGGTATAATAGCATTGGTTATTATTGCGGTTGTCTTATTCTATATTGCAGCTAATGAAGGGGATATTCCAATAATTACTGAACTAATGCCATTATTATTCTTTAAATTTAAAAAATCTAAGCGTAAATAAAGTTTTTATAGTTTAATATGGTATTAATAATATGAAAATAAAATTAATGTTGATTTTCAGTGTATTATTACTTAGTATGTTTTGTGTTTCTGCAACTACAGAATATTATAGTCTTAACGAGCAATCAAATCTTATTCTAACCTGCACAATAGATAATGCAATCCCAACTGGTTTAGCTACAATGAATCTTACTGTTGCTTATTCTAATGGTTCTTTGTTTTTAGATAGTGTTGGTGCGAATCCTATTGGAAATGGAATATTTAATTATTCAACAACGTTTCCTGAGACTGGGACGTACAGGCCTACATTGGTTTGCATTGATGGTTCTAATTCTAATTCAGATTCTAGTGGGTTATATGAAGTAACTCCTAACGGAAAACATATAGAGAACGACGGGCAAATAAGTGTCGGAATATTGTATATGTATCTTGTTCTTGGACTAGGTTTAGTTTTCATTGGATACTTGTTTCTTAGGAATGAATCATTATGGATTAGTTATTTTGGTATCTTTATTATGATATTAGGTTTTACTTTCTTATACTATGATTTGCATTTAAGTAATCTATATGCAACAACAATCGCATATAATTCTGGAGCAGATGGAACAACCACCGGTGGGTTTATTATGATCGCAAAGTTCTTAAAAATAGCACCTTATATAGTTGCTGGAATAATAGCTTTCTTTTCTTTTAGAACACTGAGAGAGGCACTGGGGCATAAGAACAAGAACGATGGTTGGGATGATAATTCTTATTAAAAAATAAAAAGGAGGCAAAGCCCCAAAAAGAAATATTTAGATTTATATAATCTTACTGAAAGCTACCAGATGTAGTTCTTCCCATAGGAATAACTCTCATGATAACCCATAATACTGCACCGAAAACAACTGCTGTTCCCAAAAGTTTTAAAGATTTTGGAATTTTTGCTACTGCTGTATCAACATCTAGTGTTGCGTTATAGGCTGTCCCACAACCAGTATAGACACTTCCAGTTCCACCATTATAAGAAGTATTACAAGTTGCTGTAAGTGTTTGTGCCTTTAAAATATCTTCTCTGGAATCTTCAGTGATTGAAAAAACCATTATAGAAACAATAACAATTACTGCTACAAGTAGGATAAACTCATAAAGCATGGTCATATCTAGTTTTTTTGCGTTAATTTTTCTCATTTTTACCTCCATTGAAATTTAGTTTGAATATAAAAAAAGGTGGGGGCAAGACTCCCCCACCAAAAAACAAGGTTTTTTATTTGTAGAAATCAGTGTTTACTGAAAGCTACCAGATGTAGTTCTTCCCATAGGAATAACTCTCATGATAACCCATAATACTGCACCGAAAACAACTGCTGTTCCCAAAAGTTTTAAAGATTTTGGAATTTTTGCTACTGCTGTATCAGCATCTAGTGTTGCGTTATAAGCAACTCCGTTTTCAGTTAAATCGTCTCTAGCATCTTCATTAACTTGGAATACAAGTAATGAAACAATTACGATAACAGCTACTAAAAGGATAAACTCATAAAGCATGGTCATATCAAGCTTTTTCTTGTTATTAATTTTTCTCATTTTTACCTCCATTGAAATTTAGTTTTCAATATAGATAGTAGATTAAAAGAACTATAAAAACCTAATTTACATTATATGTAAACGCCATGTAAATTAATAAGGTTTTTATAGTTTAAATTAGTTTAAATTGTATGGGTAGCACAACAACAATTCATTCTCATTATCATATCAACCTGGAAGATGAAATTATAAGGACCTCAAAACAGTTAGAAGAGTTTGGAATACATGGCGTAACAAAGATGGAAGCTACTGCATTTATAGCAGAAAAGAATAGACGAGCCAAGATGCCATTGTCTGACGTAAGGGATTTTTTTGCTAAATTTAGGGGATTAAAATAATGAGAAGGAATATAAAAAAACTAGATATGACAACTATAATAGTCGTTGCTGTATCTCTAACTATTTTGGCCATTGGTGCTTTATTTTTGTCTGGATTTATCGGAGAGTTGGGATCTAGCCTAAGGGAGGATGCAGATGATTTAGTTACTGCTGGAGATATATCCTCGGAAAACGCAGACTTTGCCACAGATTTTATTTATAATGATTCAGCCAAATTTGCAGACAATTATGTTTTTTGGTTCTTTGTTGCTACTTTTCTGGGACTAATATTTACAGCAATGTATTTAGATTTTGAACCTGCAATCATGGTTATAATATTTATTTTTGGAGGGTTTGGAGTTCTCGGTGCATGGATAGGTTCAGAGGTTTATTCTGGTTTTGCCGAAGAAGTTGTTGTGCCAGAAATGAGTAAGACAGCATTACTGATGAGCAATCCTTATTTCCCAATATTCATATTTGCTGGTCTAATAATTATGATTGTTATAATGTATAGTAAGAAAAATTCTGGAGGAATGCAGCAATAAAATGGCAAAGACTGATGTCTCAGGGCCATTCTCAGCAATCTTATTACTAGTAGTGGTATGTTTCATCGTGGCTGTTTTGCCATCGGTAAGTGCTTTTGATTGGAATGATGGATTACCTTCTTATTATAAACTAGATGATAATTTGGCTACGACAAATATCATTGATATTATTAATAATTATAATTTAACATTAAATGGTGGAGATAATACAAATATTTTAAGTTCTACTGGTAAACTTAACACATCATTAGATTTTAATGGAATTGATGATGGCCTTGATTTAACAAGTGAAACTTGGTGGGGTGTCGGAAGTAATGAGGCATATACTATATCTTTTTGGATTTATCCAACTGAAAATTCAACACCACAATATATATTTTATGGACAGAATATAAATGTAGAGAATACTATATCCCTAAATACAGATAATAATATAATTTATTCTAGAAGTAAAAGAAATGTGCCACCATCATCTACAGTATCATCTTCTCCAATAAATATGAATCAATGGTATCACATTGTAGCGGAATATAATACTACAGATATATTACTTTATATTAATGGAAGTTTAATAGGAACAGTCTCAATATCTGGAAATGGAACTGGAGATTATGGAAAAACATCATATTTTAGTAATCATCAATATACGGGCGGTGATAGATATTTTGGAAAAATAGATGAAGTTGGTATTTGGAATAGAAGTTTAAACCTTTCTGAAATATCAGAGTTATATAATTTAGGAGATGGATTGACTTATAATGATACTGGAGATGGTCCAACAGTAACTTTAGATTCTCCAGTAAATGACACAACTATCTCAGATGTAGGAGCAAACTTTACAGTAAGTGGTAATAATCTTTCTGATGTAGCTGGTGAGTGGACAAATGTAACTTATAATGTATGGCAAAATTCCACATTAGTTAATTCAACAACAGTAGATTTTACTGACAATATAACATTTAACGAAACATTATATATCGATAATTTTGGGTTTAAAGACTACGAATGGAATGCAGAGGCTTGTTATACAAACATAACTGGTAGTTCTTGTATTAGTGCTATTGCTAATTATACTTTTAGTGTTGGGGCAACGGTTTCTAGTTCTATATTTAATAATAATACCTACGAAACATCATCTGAAATATTTGAGATAGTTGTAGAACTGGTCGAAGGATCTCAATTATCACTGGCCAGACTTATCTACAATGGTACAAATTATACTATCTCAAATATTTCATCATCGAATAATACATATACATTGACAAGAATAATAGACATCCCTTTAATAAATTCAACCTATCAATCAAATAGTTTTTATTGGTCTTTTATTTATAATGGTGGTGAAACCCAAACACTTGGTTCAAATTCTCAAAATGTTAGTAGCATATTTTTATCACAATGTAATGCTACATACACTACACAAAGTTTAAGCTTTATTTATTTTGATGAGTTAAACCAAACTCTATTAAATGCGACGACATATCCTACAAGCCTGTTGCTTAATTTTAAATATTGGTTAGGTAGTGGAGATATTAAAAAAACATATACTTTCCAAGAACTTTCAAGTAGTCTTAATAGCTTCCAGTTTTGTATTTCTGAAAATGAAACATTTTATACCGATATGGATTTGCAATATTATACTGCAACAGATTATTCTGAAAGATCATATTACTTTAGAAATTATACTTTAAATAACGTAAGTAATGATATTATATTATACACTCTTTTAAAGACAGAGGCAACTAAATTCTCAATAAACATTAAGCAAGGTGTTAATGTTTTCCCAGATGCTGTTGTTGCTGTGTGGAAATATTTTGTTGGTCTTGGAAATTATAGAGTTGTTATGATTGGACTAACTGACGATAAAGGAAAGTTCAGTGCTAATTTAGATTTAGACCAGAGTTATAATTTTACAATTAATAAAAATAATTACGACTATGGCGGTTTCTTAAAACAAGCCACTTGCCTGGAATCTCCTTGTGAAGTTGAGATTAATATAGGGGAAGTGGCGTTAAGCGGATTTGCAAGTTTAGAAGAATACTTTGCACAAAATATTGAAATAACTGATGCTGGGCTATGGAATAATAGAACTACAAAGATGGTTTCTATTGACTTTGTAGATACAACTGGAACTGCAAGTTATTGGAGACTTTATGTTTATATGAATAATTATAATAACGATACTGTTATATCAATATGTGATGTAAAATCTTATGCTTCTAGCGGAAACTTAGAATGTAATTATTCTGATTATTCTGGAGATATTGTTGCCAAGCTTTATATTAGTAGAAGTCCAGAAAAATTAGTTGAATTTATTAATTTTGTAAATACAAACGCACCAGAAATATTCGGAACATCTGCTATTTTAGCATCTATAATAATCTTATGTGTTATATTGTTTTCTGGAACTGTGAACCCAGTTATTGCTCTAGTCGAAATTCCGTTTGCTTTAGTTATACTTAAATTTATAGGGTTTATTCCTTTTGATTGGTCTTGGATAGCAGGGCTAACAATCTTTATATTGTGGATTGCTCACAAGGTGAACACATGAGAGCAACTGAATTATTATTGATAGTAGTTATTATTGGAGTGTTTGCGTACCTAACAGTGTCTGGTTCTCAACAATTTAATGAGTTCTATCCTGAAAATCAAATTAATACTTCTAACTTTTCTGGGTATAATCAGATTGAAAAGATTGGAGAAGATGCTAATGATATTTACGAGAATTTTCAAACCCTGGGTGCGGAAGATACATCATGGTTTCAAAAGATTGGTGCTGGTATAGTTGCAATCCCTTATGCTGTAATTAAAATGCCTATTATGGTTGTAAGTGCTGTCGGAGTTTTAACTTCTTTCATTGATGATGGACTTGGTGGGAAAGTTCCTTATACTATTATTCTTGCTGGAATTACAATCTTAATAATATATGCTGTGCGAGAATTTTTACAATTCTTCCAGAGGTCGAGGTCTTAATGGCAGATTTAATTGATAGTTCTTATGCAAATTTAGATTCGGGAAACCTTATCCCATCTTTCTTTACATGGTTATTTGGTGGGGCTTTAAACTTTCAGAACGGGAGTCTATGGGGTGTTGGGTTAGTTCTTTGTGTCGCCATGGTTAGCTTTATGACATTCAAAGCTTATAGCACAGATAGGGCCATGATTGTTTCTGCAATAATTACTTGGATAATTTCATTCTTAGCTTTAAAGGCTGGATGGATTAGTAATGGAATATTTTTTATTGTATGTGCTTATGCTGTTTATGCTATATATAAATTATTTGAAAAGCAGAGTCAATTTGAGGCATAAATAAAGTTTATATACTTTAATTATTTATAATAATCATGGCTACAATAGAAGAATTAAAAAGAGAAATTGCCCGAGAGAAATCTTATGCTGAAAGTGAAGCGGAAATACAAAAGATTGGGGATGAAAAGAAATCTTTACAAAAGCAATTAAAATCTATGAAATTTAAACGGAAGTTTGGGAAATTTGTACCGAAAGTGGATGTGAAAGCTATTAAGAAAACTGGAGCAGTAATAAAAAGCGGTATTCAAAGATTAAATTCAGAAGTAGGTAAAGTTAGAGATAGGCAAGATGCAATGGATAAGCAAAATAAATCAATCTCTAAAAGAAAAACTAAACAAAAACCACAGCCACAGAGAGTTGGTTTATTCGGATAATGGCAGAAAGAATCCTTTGTACATATTGCAAGAAAGAGATATTTAACGACGAGAAACAAGTTCAATTAAAAACTACAAAAGGAGATTTGTTAATGGAATGTAGAGATTTTCATTATGAATGTTGGCTCAATGATTACAATGAAAGTTTAGATAAAAAGGTAAAATCATATGCTGAAAAAATGATGGCTTTTGCTAAACCTGCGGTTGAAAAGGCAATGGAATCGAGAGGTTTATTCGGATGAAAAAGTGTGATAAAAAATGCCAAATTAAAATAGGCATAGAAGTTGAAATGGAACACGCACATTTATTTCCTAAAAATCTTCAGAAAAGCATGACAGAAAGGATTGCTAAAGACCATATAAAAGAAGATAAAAAATATTATTCTAAGTTAAAAAAAGCAAAATTATAAATTATATTTTAGGCCGCTATCTAAATAAAGTTTTTATAGTCTTTTATATTAAGATATTCATGACATCAGTATATAGATATATCTTTTTAATTGTAAGTCTACTTTTGATTATCCCAGGAGTTTCAGCGTTGAATGTAGATATTGAAACTCCGATAAATTATTCTCTAATACCTACAGTAAACAACTCACAATATTTCGACGGCTATTCCATTTCAACACTTTATACTTATTATAAATCTTTATTAGATGATGTCTACTGTGAACTAACTGGCTGCACAATGACGGGGGATATTGATATGGATGGGAATGATATTACTAATGCTGGTGATATAACCGCAGATAATTTTATTGGTGATGGTTCAGAATTAGACGGAGTTTTAACAGACGATTCTAACTATGCAAAACTAGACGAAGTAAATGCTTTTACAAATAATAATACTTTTGAAGGAGCATTTAAAGTTTTAACTGGTGCGGGAAATTATTTCGAGGTTATTCAAGGTTCTTTTGCTTCTTATACCTTCCCTATGCTTGTTCCTCGTGCTCAATATGGAACTACTGTTTTAGGTCTTGAGGGTGGTCCATATTTTACACAAGAAATTAATTCATATACGGGTTTCGATTTAAGAAATCGTGGCGGTTCAAAAGCTTGGACTTTTAGATATACTGACGCTACTAATATTTTCCAACTTTTTACTAATTCTGATGATAATACTTTGCATATTAAAGATATAAATTTAAATGTAACTGGCGACGTTGGTGCTGATTCCTTTTCTGTTGGCGGTGTTTCTGGTTATACTGGAGATTGTGTGAACGGTTCTTATGATTCTGGATTAATGGTGGGTTGTAATGATTAGACGGGTAAACTGAAAAGGGCGAATGTTGTTGTTTTTGAAAGTGACAGGAAAAGTTTAAGTAGTATTTGATATTGTTAATATTAACCCTTCGGGGTTGAATTGAATATGGAATCAGAAAAAGAATTGAGATTGAAACAGAAAGCGAATTTTTATTTTACTGAGAAGTTAGTATGTCATATTATTAAAGAACCTAAGGGATTTGTTAATGGTTGGTTTCGTTCTGATTTGATTGATGATATGTATTATATGTTTGAGGATCAAAGATGGGATGGAGAAGAAAGAAGATTATTTTTATGTGATATATTTGATATTAAAGATTATGAGGTTGAACAATGAGTGTAACTGTTCCGACTAAAGATGTAGGTGATAATGTTCAGGATAAGTTTATTGATAATAATTATGCTTGGGCTTTATCTGATGGTGCTGAAGAATATATTAAAAGGGAGATGATGGAAGATGGAAGAAGTTAGGGGAATCCCAATCCAGCAAGATGATTTCTGTGATTTAATAGAAGAGGATGGCAATGTGGTAACAGCTCAGGAAAGACAATCAGCAGTTGATAGTATTAATAATCCTGAAGAACCAATAATGAAAGACAAAGAAGTGGGTATTGTAAAGGAGTCTATCGAACTACCTGGTAATGATACATTGGTATCTGAATTTGCAAGTGGACTTGTTGGAAGATTAGGGAAAGAACATATATTATTTTATAGGCAGGACTCTAGGCAAGTTGTAGAACTTGGAATGGTTAAAGATGCTAAGGGTGAAATAATACAAACTGGATTCATACCAATTAGGGCAAGTAGGTTTATAACATTGATTGAGAAATACTTCTGGCCATGGGCTACAATATATAAGAAAGGTGGAGGATCTTTTCAGGTTAAGAAGTCTATGAATAAGGATTGTGGAAATACCGTATTAGAAAGCCATGTCTTCCAGGAGGGATTGCCAAACATTAATAGAATTTTTACTGTGCAAAATCCAGTTATTCTAAATGATAAATTAACATTCCCAAACGTCGGCTATGATCCCAGATTTAATTCATGGCTACCAGAGAATGCACCTAAAATTTCTGATATGGATATGGATTTAGATGTGGCTAAGGATATAATATATAAAATATTTAGTGAGTTCTGTTTTGAAACTAAGCAAGATTATATGAATGCTATTAGTGCATTGCTAACTCCATTACTTCGTGGATTATTTAAGTCTGGGTTTAATACAAGAACGCCTGTGTACTGCTATGAGGCCAACAGAGAAAGAAGCGGTAAGGATTATCTAGCTGGTATAACAGGTATATTATATGAAGGTCATGCTTTAGAAGAACCACCAATTAGTAATGGTGAATATCGTTCTAGTGGTTCAAATGATGAGCTTAGAAAAAAATTAGTGGCTGCTATGATTAGTGGCAGAAAGAGATTACATTTTAGTAATAATAAAGGTCACCTTAATAACTCAGTTTTAGAATCTGTTACAACTGCTGAGAGATACTCTGATAGATTACTAGGTAAAAATGAATCTGTAACATTTGATAATGAATTAGATTTTAGCTTTAGTGGTAATCTTGGAATAACACTTACTCCTGATTTGGCTAACCGAACAATCTTTATTAAACTATTCTTAGAGATTGAAGATGCTAATAAAAGAATGTTTGAAACTCCAAACCTACATGGATGGGTAACTGACAATAGAGATTTATTATTATCTGCAATGTACTCCTTGGTTAATAATTGGTTTAAAAAAGGATGTCCTGATGGAAGCGTTCCTTTTGCCAGTTTCCCAGAATGGGCTAGAATATGTGGTGGTGTTATGGAAGCAGCTGGATATGAAAATCCATGTAAAAAGAGTAAAGAGGAAGTTGGAATATCAATTGATACTGAAACAGATGAGATGAAAGAGTTGTTTGAATTATGTTATAAGAACTCTCCAGATACTGAAATGGATAAAAATGATGTTAAAACTCTTGTTATGAATAGCAACATTATGCCATATATGCAATGGGAAAATAGATCAACTCAAACCAAGTTTGGCATCAAATTAAACAAATTTGTTGGTAGAATCTTGTCAGATATCCGTTTAGAGGTTACCAATAAGTCAGTTAGAAGTTCGAGATGGAAATACAAATTTGGTAAAAATATGGGAAATATTGACAAAAAAGACGTATTTGGTGACGTAAATGGTAACCTTGGTAACCTTGGTAACCTCAACACTAGTACTTCAACCTCTACTAGTACCCAATATAATAGAGTAGTACAAACGTTACCAACGTTACCACAGGTTACCACTACCCCAAAAGAGCAGGCTGGAAAGGATGATATTGATAAATTAAAAAAGGATAAATATGGCAATGTTTCAAAGAAAGATATTTTAGAGTTTTTGAAAGAAGATTCGAAAAGATTGATTCTTGGATATGGTGAAAAAGATATTCCAATAATTGCTGCATGGAGAACTGACTCAGTTCATATATCATTCTTCTGTCCTGATTGTAAAAAGATACACAAGCATGGATGGGCAAATGGTGATCCAAATGGACATAGACATGCACACTGTCACAATACAGATAGTAGATTTGATAAGAATGGATATTTCATTTGTTACCAAGGAACGTTATCGGAGGCAGACAATGGCTGAAGACCCACTAGATTCAAATAATGAAATCTACAAAGAAAGAGCAAAACATCACGAAATGGCAGTAAAACAGATGCTTCGGGCCATTATTAAGAAAGCACCTAGAGAAATATTAATAGATGTACTCAAATCCGAAAAGATTATTAAACGTGATTGGTTAGCTAAAGGAGAGAAATATTATGAAAAATAATTGCCCATATCTAGAGAATCATAAAAAATGTGTTCATAAGTATAATAGAGGCGATTGTAACTATAATAATACAGAGAAATGTCCACTGTGGAAAGAATCCCCATCAGAGATAATATCTTTCACTAGAATGGCTCTTAACCGCCTTAAAGCACTATGTGGCAAGAGGTCTGATAATGAATAATAAATCTCGTAAAGCCATGAAACATTGTTTTGGATCAAAAGAGTTTAGTAAGTTAAGTAGTATCTGTAAAAACTGCCAACATTACAAGTATTGTGCTAAGATTAGAAGAATTAAATGTGGAGAAGTGTTGTAACTTTTAAGTTAATACACAGGCTTATATACTATTTAATATTATAATACATATGGTAAAAACACACACAA
>Ga0208647_1000164_pt1 | contig 25288 bp, 24 predicted proteins | sample AntAceMetag02UKA_FD_184765 | JGI IMG/M metagenome (GOLD analysis project Ga0208647, IMG submission 184765) | Saline lake microbial communities from Ace Lake, Antarctica - Antarctic Ace Lake Metagenome 02UKA (SPAdes) (version 2) | ecosystem: Environmental > Aquatic > Non-marine Saline and... | reverse complement strand
TGGAACGGCTGGTGTGTCTATCGGAATGTCCGGTGACGCAACACCTGTTGCGCTCGCTGAGTATGTCCGGCTCGACATCGACACAACGGACGCGCTTGTGTATCTCGTATACGCAGACATCAGCGCACGGAACGTCACTGCAAGCACTGAATAGCAATGGCCGACAACAAGGTTCAAATTGAAGACTACACACCCAGCGCCCAAGCCACCGTCCTGAAACTGGATGGCGTCTCTGACTCTTTGGCTAACTCGCTTCGGAACGCCGCAATAAACGGCAAGTCCGCTGCCGGTTCTGTCAGGCTTGCAACTACTTCGCTTAATGCTCTTAATGAAGACCTCAAAGGCCTTCACACGATCATGTCGTGGCCGTACAGCGTTGAACCTTCTGACCTTGCTGTTCTCTTTGATGAGGAGCCCACCAATCGAGCATGTTGCTCTGTGAAGGCTGCTTGTCTCAATGCCGGTGGGTTCAAATTCATCCACAAATCTAAGAAGGGAGAAAAACCTTCTGCTGCTATGGAGTCAGACTTCAACAATATGTTCGGCTCGGATGGCATGGATGAGTTCCTCACCAGGGTAGAAACAGACTATGGCGCTCTCGGCAACGCATTCATTGAGATCCTGCGAGACATCGGAGGCAAGGTCAAGGAATTGGTGCATGTTTCGGCATACACCATGTACAGGCTGGCCCCAGTAGCAGATGGCAAGGTCCCTCTTGGTGACTACGTACAGATCGTCAATGGAACACATGTATACTTCCGAGAATTTGGAACGGAGGCTCCCGATTACCAGATGCACAAGAAGACTGGACGGTGGCCGAACGAAATGGTTCAACTGAAACAATACACTCCTGCGAACCACTGGTACGGAATGCCAAGCATCTGGTCTGCACTGTTCGCTGCGCTCTCGAACCGGCTTCAACACCTCAACGTCATCGAGTTCTTCGAGGACAAGGGGATCTCGCGCTACCTGCTAGTAATGGACGGAGCATACTCCACAATCGATCCTAAGAACCAGTCAACGCTTACGAACTACATCAACTCTTTGATGGAGGTTCGGTCCAACAAGCTAGTGATGATTGGTACGCCGCCTGGAACAAAGTCGGTTCTTGAGGAGCTCAGAACTGAGCTTAACTTCGATCAGTACAACATCGTACGTGAAGCTAACCGCGATGAGATCTGTAGAGCACATGGAGTCCCTCCGAAAGTCGTCTCTATCGTGGCTGCTGGACACCTTGGCGGCCCTGGAGAGGGTGAATCACAGTTTGATCTTTTCAAGAGCTTAGTAGTGAGACCACGGCAACGTGTCTACGAACGGCTGTTTGACAAGGTCTTCTTCTCACAGTATGACGGTCGTCGTGCTGCTTGGGGAGTTCAGTTCAACGAGATCGACCTGACCGACCTTCAAAAGAAGGCGACGGCGCTCAATCTGTACGTCAGAGCCGGTATCAAGAACATCAACGAAGCTCGTGCTGAGATTGGTGAGTTCGGTATCGGAGAAGAAGGAGAACAATACTTCATTAACGCTGGCGGGGTTCCTGTCCCACTTGACATGATCAAGAGGATAGCAGAAGCATCGCTTGAAAAACCAAACAACGACCGAGTAGGAAGTAGAGAGAGTGAGGGAGCAAATGCCTAGTTCAGGAAAAGCATTCGTACGGGTAGAGTTCAATGTCAAGAATGGCGAGGTGTCTGGCTATGCCAACGCCCCTGTTGTTGATCGCGGAGACGCGAATTACAGAGACCTCATCCCTGCGGAGACTTGGCTGAAAGCCCTTGTAGAGTTCTTCGGAACTGGTGCACCAATCAATTTCATGCACCGCAAGAAGTTCATCGTCGGACGGACCAAGTCCGTAGAGGTCACATCTGATGGCCCTCTTCTGGTAACGGTCCCAACAAAGGAATGGGTTAAAGCAGCGATCATCGCTGGCGACATCAAGGGATATTCTATTGAATACAAGCTATTTGATGCCGAACTAATCGCACCCATTGATGGAGACCCGAGACCTATTCGGCGTTTCAAGGCATTCTCTCTAGTACGCGTGTCGTACGTAGATGAGCCTATGAACCCAGGAAGCTATTTTATCGGAGGTAAAAGCGTGAACCTGAAAGATTTCGAAATCAAGTTTGACCGTGACGCTGGCCTAGTGACTATCGTTGCAAAGAGTGAGACGGCTATGGCCGACATCTCTTCATACCTCGCTGATGGTATCAAGAACAAGAGCGTACCTGTTGATGTCCGAGAAGTCATCGGTGTCAAGGCAGAGGACGATCTTGGCGATGTCCGGTACGAGGTTCGAGTTGTAGAGGTAGTTGTACCTAAGGCCGGTGGGCTCAAGGCACTCTTCAGCAAGTTCACCGAAGACATGAAGGGCATCCTCTCTACTGAGGAAGACCCAAAGAAGGATGAGAAGAATGTCAGTGCTGATTTTGGTGCTCGTCTCGACACATTCCTTACCGAACTGAAGTCAGTTGACTTCGGCGAGAAGGCGGTTGACCTGTCTGCCATCGAAACTCAGATCGCAGAGATCAAGGCCGCCCTACCTGAGGGAGAAAAGACTCTCGCTGAGACTCTTGCCGACCTGCAAAAGAAGGCTGCTGACACGTCCATCGTGACGGCTGTCGAAGCAAACTCAACAGCGATCAAGCAGATCGTTGATGTTGTTGAGAAACTGACGGGCGGAAAGTCGAGCCTCTTGCCAGAGGCAACAAAGTCTGCTGACCAACTGAAGGAAGACCGCTGGGGAAACCACGGCGAATAGCTTCACCACGATCTAAAACGGAGGTTTTATACACATGAGCATGACCAAGTCACAAGTCATGGAGAAGTTCACGTCAGACCAAATTGGTGTGAACGGGCTTCTCAATGCAAACCAAGCACGCACTTTCGTTGACGAGTTCGTGCGCGAAGCAGAAATCCTTGACCTGGTTGATATCCAGTACAAGGACAACCGCGCAGGTATCTTCTACTACATCGATTTCGCAAACCCAGCAACAGTCTCTGCTGCTGAGGGTGTAGAGTACACGGACGAGACTGGCGCACTCAGCCATACCAAGGCCGAGTACACTGTGAAGAAGCGCCGAACCCAGTTCAACCTGACCTGGGAAGACATTCACTGGACAATCGAGAATGGTACGTACAAGGACCACGTCATCGCTCTTTGGATGCAACGTTGGGGCGTTGATACGGAAATCCTCGCATGTCTCGGTGACGAAGACCTGTATGGCGCTCCCGCAACATCGTGGGAGAAGCTCATCGACATCAACGAAGGTTGGTTCGAACAGGTAAGCGCAGCCAATGGAGCAACCATCCTCGACGCCGCAAACCTCACCGCTTCGTATCCTACGTACGCGATGTTTGCAACGGCCTGGAACCAAGTTCCAAACAAGTACCGGAAGTTCGCTAAACAGCGATACCGATGGCTTGGTGGAACTCGTTCGGCAGAAGACTACCGTAACTACCTCGGTAGCCGACAAACCGACATGGGCGATGCAATCCTCAATGGTAAGGGCGGCCTGACGCCTTGCGGAATTCCTTTCATCAACAAGAATGGAACGGACGGCCTCGCTGTTGTCCCAGAGGATCAAGGAGTCGGAGAAGATGAATCTACGATCATCCTCGGAGATCCTTCCAACTTCAAGTGGATCGTGCACCGTGAGTTCAAGCTCATGGCAGAGTACCTCAGACGCTCAGATACCTTTGAGTTCACCGGGTACATGTACGATGACTTCATTGTAACGAACCACGCTTCGTTCGTGAAGATCACTGGCGTAACCGCAAACCCCGAGTGGGACTACTCCGAATAGAGTAGAACCCTAGGAGGTTCTGATGGCTCGCTGTGAAGCTATTAAGAAGAACGGTGAACAGTGTAAAGGGAAAGCTAAGGAAGGTTCCCTATTCTGTCGCGTTCATGCACATCTGGCCGAAGAGTTGGTGGAGTCAAAAACTCCACCAGCTCCTTTGGATGAGGCGGCTCCTTCGGTGGGAGATCCACAAACCGACGAGGAGCGCAAAGAGCGGAAAGACGAGCGCATGGAAGATCGTAAGCCTAGCTCTAAACTCCGTCTTGGTGGGAAGGAGAGCGACATGGTAGCTATCTTAAATAAGGGCAAGATGAGACGTGTCCGGTACGTTGGTAAGGGCCGGTACATCATCGCATCTCTGGGTATCAATCTTGGGCCTGATGATTATGGCAAGGAGATTGACGTAGACCATAAGTTCTGGGAACGAATGCACACGAACTCAGAAGCTATGAGCTCTTTCGAAGAGGTGTAGATGTCACTTGTCACGCTGGCTGAATTCAAGGCCGGTATCTATCATGAAACTAACAGATCGTTCACAGACGACCAGATAACGCAAGCCCTCTCGATTGGCGAAGATTCGTTCTACTCCCAAACGGATCGGCACGATCTTGGGTATTGGATTGAGGCAAGACAGCTTGCTGTCAAGCTCCACTCGACTGGGACCACTTCCCTTCGCTGCCCCTACCCAGTTCTTGCGCTGGTCTCTGTGACCGACGATGGTACTGACATCCTAGACAGTGTGACGTTCAATGGGCATTTTATCTTCTACAACGATTCCAAGTTCGGGGAAGTTCCAAACGCTATTGAGGAGACTCAGTTTGGAACTGTTCTCGTTACTGCAAAGTTCGGAGACCCGAGCGACAAGATCGTCAGAGACGACGACCTTGTTCCTACGATACCGTGGGACGTTAAGGACTGTGTCATGCGAATGGCATGGCATCAACTAAGACGAGAGGTTGTTTCTTCTCACCAAGCATCAAGCAGAGACACGAAGCCAAGCAAGGAGACACGCACCGATATGTCCCGAGACTCTCAGATCAGACAGTGCATCAACACCTGGAAGGTCGTAGAGATGTCTGGGATGTGGGACTTTAGATAGCTGATGAAAGCTATGAACATGGCCCCGGCCACGCTGCACGGTGGAGTGTATCCCTTCTACAGTACTGGAACTGGTACTCCCATGAACTGGGACTACGGCCAAAGGGTTCTTGAAGAATTCCTCAATCCCGTCATGGGATATGACGAAGCAATCAGACTTGTTGGCGAAGCTGTTCTAGAGCAGTACAAGGCGATGCTTCGAGGAGACGAGCATCAAGGTCCACCCCCTGTATCAGAGGACACCTTGAGCGCCAGGAGAAACTCCTCTGGCTCAGATGGACAGGGTGTTTTGAACGATACCGGCGACTTTGCCGACTCCCTTCAAGTCACCCTTAAGAAGAGCAGTATCGGACGTAGTGGTGTCGCTGGATTCGCAATAGAGGTAATGCCTGAACCTGCTTCTCATAAGTCCCAGTCAATGATCACAAATATCCAGATGATCAACCAGATGGCTGACACTGGACTGGTTCTTTACGCATCAGACCTTGGGCCTGAGAAGGTCAAAAAGATCATGGCGTGGAGAGATAGGAACTTCACTGGCGAGGGTTCGTATAAAGACAACATTACTCCTGCTGGTGATGAGAGCGAGCACCCAGGCGCTGTCGTGTTTATCCCGCCTAGGGATATGTTCCCAGACAATATCGACAAGGTTCTTAACGAGACCGCGACGGTGGTTGCTGGAGCATACTTCACGAATTTGGCAACGATAGCAAGACGAACGCTTGGGCAAGAACGGTTCGATGAGACATCACTTACCAGATACAGAGCACGTAAGGCTCTGATTGAAACCAAGAAACGATTCGCTCCGTGGGTACTGGTGAAAGAATAATGGCAATGACTCTCCTGCAACTCAAGGAGGCATGGGGCTCAAGGATTGACGACGCAATGGACCGATGCACTCGGTTCCATATACCTAGATCAGAGTTCTGCGACCTCAAAGAAATACATATGTTCCAAGATTTGCCTAGGTCTCTGTTCTACTGGTCACTGTCTCCGATGCGAGAAGCAGTTCAAGACGTTGTAACTGTCAAGGACTACGAAGCTGGCACGGCAACAGCAACCCAACGGATTCCGCATAAGATAGTAGTGAAGGTTCTAGTCATCTCAGATGATGTAGATGAGATCGATGACGACAACTCTCAACAGCAGGCAGATTCAATGCGGGACGCGCTCCTTGCAGAGCTTGGAGACTTCCCGTGTATTGAACACGAGGATGAAAGCGTAGCGTTTCTGTATGAAGGGTTCGTTGACGGAGCCAGTGAGTCGGAGAGTGGGATCTACACCTACACATTTACTTTTGAAGGACTCATATTCATAGATGGACGATCTAAAACAGATCCATTAGTCGATTCAGTCGTCTTTGGGATAAGTATCGCTGAAGAAATAGTCGAAGCTGAAGCAGAAGTAGAGCTTCCGACACCCGACCCTGACGCAATAACTACAATAGAAACAAACGTAGGAGTTCTCCAACTATAAGGAGTGAGCACATGAAAACAGTAATGAACGTCACCAGGAATCTGCTGACGATCAATATCGACGGAAGAAATGGTGCAATCTATCTTCCGAAGAGAGGTAAGATCCTTCTGACTACAGAAGAGTACGCGTCACTCGACGTGAAAGCTCTGGTCAGAGGTGGCTACCTGAGAGTCATCGGAGGTGACCGTTAGTAATGGCCGGAAACGAAAGATACCGTTACCCAGGAGTCTTCACTTCAGAAGTCCCAATGGGCGGCGAGCCGCTGCAACCAGCAGGTTCAGCAGCATCCGCTTTTATTGGAACTGCTGAGTGGGGACCAATGAACACGCCAACGCTCGTTACGAGTTGGGCTGACTTCGTTCGCAAGTTCGGAAACGACTTTGTGAATGGCTACCTCGCATACGGCGCACGAGACTTCTTCCGTATGGGTGGACAACGCCTGTACGTGGTGAGAACCTGTCACTACTCCGACATCACAGAGGAAGCAACGCTGACAGCTGTTAAGGCTGTTGTTGAAGTAACGGATGGTGAGGCAACACCTACGACCCTCATGACATTCACGGCCAAGTACTACGGAACGTACGGCAATGATCTGTCAATTCAGATTGCTAATGTTGACTCCGAGAATGATAACTTCGACGTGTACGTAATCCGAACAATCGGAACTAAGACACGAGTCGTTGAAAGATTCCTTGACATGAGCCTTGACAGCACCAGCGATTTCTTCGTGGAAGACGTCATGAACGATCACGCCACAAAGAAATCTACTCTCGTTACCGTTGCAGTTGATGACGACTCTGTTCTGCCTACGGCGAGCACGAACGTCATGCTGCTTGGATTCGATGGCCTTGGAAGCATAGCTGATGCTGACTACTATGGCGATCCAGCTTCCGAGACAGGACTGTATGCACTGGATAGAGTAAACGAGTGTCTGTCAATCGTTCACCCAGGAATCACAGCCGCAGCCGTTATGACAAACGGTCAGACGTACGTGAACACGCGGATGGCTCGCAAGGGCATCGACGTCTACGTGATGGACCTTCCTCTGGGGTACACGCCTCAAGAGGCGTACGAATGGGTGGCCGAAAACCTTCAATCAAATGGAAACGAAGCCATCTACTACCCTTGGGTTGTAGAAGGAACCACGAACAAGCCAACTGCCCCATATATGTGCGGTATCTATGCACAGAACGATTGGGACTACGGTGTATGGGCTGCTCCAGCCGGTGTGAAGTATCCATTGCCCATCACCGAGCTTGCTCACGAGTGTTCTCTGGGTGAAGGACAACTCCTCAACCCCGTCGGCATCAACGTGATCGCGCAGTTCCCATTCGAAGGATTCCTGCCTTGGGGTGTCCGCACGCTCGACGTGCATACGCATTTCCGATACCTCAACGTCCGTCGCTTCGTCAATGTAATCAAAAAGACGCTGCAAGACGGTGGGCTCCAATTCGTCTTCGAACTGAACGCACCTGCTACATGGAGACGGGTGGAAGACACGGCAGCAATGCTGCTCATGTACTACCACTCCCTCGGAGCGTTCGCTGGAAAGACGCCGGAAGAGTCATTTTACGTCAAGTGTGACGCCACCACGAACCCTGACGAACTGGTTGACCAAGGCATCATGACCTGTGTAGTCGGTATCTGTCCTGTCAAGCCAGCAGAGTTCATCGAGTTCGAGGTGCAACTGTTCAACACTGGCGACCTGCCTATGGCTGAGTCTGCACAAGAGAGCTAGGGAGGTAGCGAATGGGCGAGCAAAGAGCGCGTAAAGGTCTCTTCACCGTAGCCATTATTGGTGAGGGAGGAGAGCACAAACTCCAGGGAATCACTGGACTTGAGCGCACCATCGAAACAATTGACGGTGTATCTGAATCAACAAGGAACGGGAAGATCGATCTCCCTGCCCAGTTGAATACCGGAAACATCACGTTCTCTGAAGCTCCATTCGCAGGATGTGGTGATACACCAGCAGGTAACTTCTTCTTTGAGGTAGAACTCGACGGAGAGGTTCTGGCACACATACGCAGCTTCTCAGGTCTCGGTGTGAACTGGGATATAGTCGAGTCACGTGAAAGCACGGTACTCAATGTGCAGAAGCTGTGGGACAAGTTTTCTCTTCCAGAGATCACTGTCCAGCAAGTTGTAGAGCTTGGCGAGGGCAACCCCCTCTACACGGCGATGCAGAAGCTGGGCAAGATCCAAGGCCCAGGTAATTCGTTCTCCACCGTTGGTGGTAACAACTGCGCCTTCCGTGGCAACTGGGTCATCAGACTCAAGAACCGTGGTGGAGAGATCATCGCTCAGTGGACAATCGTACAGGCTTGGCCATCACGGTACGAGCCTATGAACGACTGGTCGGCTGACGGAGGCGACATTGGACTTAGGTCCATCACTCTCCGTTCTGCTCCTGTCGTAGGTTCACCTGGGATCATCGAGAACGTAAGTTCTTGGGCTACCTCCGCCGGTAGTGGACTTGTGAGCGCACCGTGGCTAGACTGGTGCTCAAGCATCTTCAAGCAAGCACCTACACGGAAGAATCTCGTGATCAATCATTACCATCCTGACGCACTGCCAGGATCGGACGAACCACTCAAGACGATTAAGCTGTTCAACTGCTGGCCGTCTTCAGTCAGCTATGGTGACCTCGACGCGGGTTCACCAGCACTCGCCACTCGGGAAACCGTCATGGCGTGCGACGGCTTCATCGAAAGCTAGTCATTGCCAGAAGGGGTCGGTAGCGGCCCCTTTTGAGCCTCGTTTCAAGGGAGAAACATCATGCAAGTCAAACTACCTATCGGTATTATCCATGAAGGTGAAGTATGCGACCTGGTTGAGCTCAAAGAGCCTACCGGAGGAATGCTTCGTAAAGTCCGAGACAACCTCATCTCTGGGAAGAAAAGAGAGATGTACATCGGGCTCCTATCTGACTGCGTTACTGAGATCGTTGGCATTGGTACTCCTACCAAGCAAATGCTTCTCGACATGTACAACATCGATGTAGAGTTCATCTTCTTCTCAATCGCACAGCTTGATGCTGGCGAAAAAGGACCAGAAGTTCAACACGTATGCCCCAAATGTGGAGATCAAAGAACTGAAGAATTTGTCTTCGCAGATGTCGTTATCAATCGATTTGGGGACGAAGGGTTCGAATCTCCGTTTAACAACGAAGAGCGATCTGCCCCGTTCACCCTGTCTACCCCGATCACCACCCTCGACCAGGAAGGCACTCCATATTCACAGGGAAAGATTGGCCTGATGTCATATCGTCAGTACCTCGACCTCGTTGCCCCTGAAGGTGGAGGAGAAGTTAAGTTCGGTACGATTCAAGCTGAATCGATCTTGAAAGCAATCACAGAACTCGGTCCAGACTGGAGAGGATCTGCTACTCTTAGAGACCTCGACAAGCTCAAGGCCAGTGACATCAAGATGATTGAGCGTGTGTACAATGGTACAAAGCCTGGAATCGCGGACGCCGAGAAGATCGAGTGCGATAAGTGCCGCACCAAGTTCTTCCCCAACCCTATTGATTGGGTGGCAGATTTTTTCGCTTCGAATGCGGGATAGACTACGACTCTGAGGGTCTCCCGTTCGTCGTTAAACTCCCTCCTTATGATCACGGACTTCTTGAGGTCCAGGGGCATCTGATCTTTCAGAAATACCACTGGACCCTAGCCTATTGGGATTCACTCACCATAAGAGATAGGAACATCTACTTCAGCATGTTGCTGACTGACGCAAAGATTCAGAAAGACGAGATGGACACAATGAACAATAGCTAAGGAGGAATGCCTTGGCTGGTATCGGCAGCAATATACTACTTAACGTACAGGCACGGTTTTCTGGAGCAGCAGCTACCCAGCAAGCCCGTGCCTTTCGTAATGAAATTACAGGCATCACGCACCAACTGAATGCCCAAGGCGCTGCAACAGCAGGTCTGGGCCGTACGTCTGTGGTTGCTAGTAGACAGTACAGCAAGTCTATGCAGCACGCAGCACAAAGCACGTTCCGATACACGTTCTATGCTCTTATGGCTATGCGCGTCGGCCAAGCACTGATCTCAAAGGTGTTCATCGGCGGCATGACTAAGGCCGCAAAGAACTACGAATCAAGTTGGGCAAAGATCAAGGGTGTTCTGTGGGAATACCGCGACACGATCAAAGACCTGCAACAATACTCATCAGATCTTGCAATGACAACCCCGTTCGGGGTCCTTGAGATTTCTAGTGCTGTTCTAGCAGCCGCTCGCGCTGGCCTAGACGCACAAGGGATCAAGAGCGCCACAGCAAACGCAGCAAACTTAGCTACTCTTGCTGAGATTGGTCTTGGAGACGCTACCAAGAACATGATTGTAACGGCAAGAATGTACAACATGGAGATGGAACGCGCAGGTGAGATGACATCCATGTTCGCATACTTCGCCAACAAGGGACAAGCAACAGCAGCAGACTTCACCAAGGTACTCGGTGTGGCTGGACAAGCTGCTGGGGCGTACGGACAAGACATCGCACAAACACTTCAACTGACACAGGCACTTGTATCTGCTGGAGTTGAGGTCGGTCGTGCTGGTACTCTCCAAAGAACTCTGTACTCCAGAGCGACTAACCCTGATGTTCAAGAAATGCTTCAGGCTGGACTAGCCTTTGCTGGAAGAGCTCCTCTATACGATGAATTTGGCAACATGCAAAACATCGGAGCGGCTTTCGTAGACGCAACTGCAATGCTGGAAGACATCAAGCAACAGGCAATTGCCCGTGGACAAGGTGCTCAAGCTGGCTCAGCTATAGATGCACTTATCCTTGAACTGTTTGGTATCAGACAAGGACAGGGATTCCTGGCTGTTGGCAGATACTCACAGGAAGAGTACGCGGAACTGTACAACGATAACTGGGCGTCTACTCTCAGCGATGCAGACAAATCACTCAAAGAACGACTAGATGAGATACACTTAACACTGGAGTGGAGCAATGACCAGTGGGCAGCTTCAATGGAGAACCTGAATACCACTCTTGGTACTCCTATCAATACGATGATCCGTCCATTCGTCCAGGCCGGAACTGAGATTGTTGTATTCACAAACGCAATGATCTCGTCTAACGACACTGCTATGTCTCTAATCCCTACCATGATGGCTCTCGGCGCTGCAATAATCGGCATCTCTGGTCTCGGTGGTATCGCAGCCGGTGTCTTCTTCATCCTACGAACTAGAATGGCAGACGTCGGTAGAGAGACCATGCTCATTATGAGCAACATGACGCGACTGAGAAGAATGGGATACTTCAGGGGCGTGTCAGACGCCACACTAGCTGTACAACCACATAGAGTTGGTTTCGCGTACATCAAATCATTTGCAAGAACACCACTCAAGGTACTAGGTGGAGTTGCTCTGCTTGGTGGTATGGTTGCATACGCCTGGAAGAAGAACCTGTGGAACCTCAAAGAGCGAACGCAGGAGTTCACTTCTTGGTGGAAAGACAGTGTTGGCGAGTCCGGTACTGTAGGAAAGAGAATGTACAAGTGGTGGTACGCTCTCACCCACTACTCAAGCAACGAGGGTACAGAAGGTTATACCGGCAGGCTTAATCCAAAGCTAAAAGCATTTACCGATATCTTTCAACCTGGTGGCTATCTTGAAAAAATAGGCTACGGGTTTGGCGCTGTATTCAAGGTAGTCGGACGCATATTTACTGACGGTATTTGGCCCGTCGTTAAGCTTGTCTACAAGGGTTTCTTCGGAATCATCAAAGGAATGGCATGGCTTAGAGGGTTCGGTAATACACAGAGAGGTTTTGAGGCATTCGCTCGTGGTCTCGGCAAGATAATTGCTCTCGGTTTGATGTGGAAAGCAGCAAAAGGTATCTGGGCTGTTGGCACTGCAATCCAATGGCTCCTCACCAAGATGGGCAGCGGAGTGTTATTCAAGTCAGTTAAGAGAATGTGGAGCATCATGATTGCTGAGAGGGTTGCTTACAGAGCAGCCATGACCACTGCTCATGTTCCCGGCATGGCCAGGGCAGCGATGGCAGTTCCTCTCACTGGAGAAACTGCTGGGAAATTTGCAGCAACCAAGCCGGGCGGTACAGGTCTTGCTCTTATACCTGGACTCCCCGCAGTTAGGAGCCGCAAGGACGTAGAGGCCGCACTAGCTAAATTCCCCGGCAGAACAGGTGTCTCCACCGCAGTGACAAGAGGAGCAAATGGGGCATTCATAGCTGCTTCAACGACACAATCTATAGCTAGACAAAACCTCATCGCTTCACGACTCAACAAGATGAGTGTTGTTCGGCTTGGTGTGGCAACAAAGAACATGGTCGGTCGCGGTATCGCATCAACAGCAGCGGCCCCCGTAGCCCTCGGCGCTAACACAGCCGCTGTTATGGCAGCACGAGGAACGTCTGGTGCGATGGGTACGGCTGGAGCTATGTTCTCAATGGGCGCAATGGCTCCTATGATGAAGGTCCTGCTTCCTATACTTCTAGGCGCTGGACTCATTGCCGTTGTCGTGGCATTGATTAACAACGCATCAAAGAGAAATATGGCAGCGTCGTATCCGTTCCCAACACCTCAACAGCCTGTTGTTCCTTCCAATGTGTTTAACATAACGAGCACTGACCCAATGCAAGCAGCACAGGAAGTTGAGCTAGTGTTGAAGAACCAAGCCGATGAAGAGACTGAGAGATTAGCGAGAGGCGCGGCATTTAATACGCTTGCGCAGGTCTCTGCATAGGAGGAATTGTGGCTGACATTTTAGCAGGATTCGCGCAAACAGCTAAGGACGCATTTACAGGTGGAGCCAGCATAACAGGCATCGCCGCCAATGCTGCCCTTATGGCGAACGGGGCTATCAATAATTTCATAACCTCTGGCATTGGTCAGTTCAAGAGAACAGTACTCAACAACGTCCTCGGGCGACAACAAGCATCTCCACCGGCCAAAGACCCAGGCGGTGGACAGAAAGGTATCCTATCTAATACTGGCCTTGGCATCTACATCGTGTTCAAGAAGAACCCAGAAGCCATCAAAGATAACGTATCTGCCAACTGGACGGAGACGGCGATCCAAGGACAGGCAATGCCGCTCACTACATTCTCTAATAGGGGGATCAGGGTAGTATCATTCGATCTGCTGCTAGATGCCCACTCGTCTCCACATCCACTAGGACACATTGGCACAGACCTCGATGATATACAAATGCTGACAATACCACACGACAAATCAGGTCTGCCAATAGCACTGCCGCCACTAAGGGGCGCTGGAGGAAGCGGCAGACAGGTATCTCAAGAGCAATTTGGAGTGCCGCCGCTCGTGAAGCTAGTATATGGCGGTAGGATTCAGGTTGGTTTTGTTCAGAGCATAAGCATAGAGGAGTTGCTACATGGCACTACACCTCAAGCTGCTGCACTAATGCTGCCGACCAGGGCGAGAGTCACTCTTAATCTCGGTATGATTGATGACTCTAGAATGATTGTATCTTTCAACTCCCACGTACCAACCGGTGGTGGCCAAGGCGCTGCTTCTGCTGGAGGTGCTCTACTTACACCATGATAAGAGGGAAACAACCTATCATAGCCTGGGGAACGGAGTATAACATCAAAGACCTCAGACTGCCGGAAACAGAGATCAAGGCTGGCAGCAGATTACATATCGTTGTGTATGGTGAGATGTTAGATATGATTGCCTATAAGTACTATGGGGATGAATCCCTGTGGTACATCATAGCAGATGTAAACGAAATAATGGATGTGTTCCAACAACTCACCCCTGGAATGCAGCTAGTTATCCCTGCGAGGTAATATGAGAGCTGACCTTTTAAGACACCAAGGCGTTATGTTTATCGAGTCAGAAGTGCTCGATAGGGCGTTCGCTGGCGTAAATTACACCTACAGGCAACGTCTTATTAGTGCAGAGCTTGACTTTACTTCAGGAGAGGCCGACTGTTCTAGGCTAGAATTTGCTGACGACGACAACCTAATAATGTCAGCCGTTCATACAGGCGGCAAGCGTGACAATAGTGGAGAGATCTACTACGAGCCATGGAAGGTGTACATAGGGTATTACGACCAGGAGAAAGAGGACATGACACAGATGGTGGGGTATCCTCAGATGGAGGTCCCTACGTTTCCTGAGGACGGCCCACAAACCATCTCAGTTAGGCTATTCAGTGCATCGGCGCTGATGAAGAAGAACACAACGCCAAATGGCAGTGTCGATCATTGGATTATAGACAAGCCAGATTCAGCTTTCATGACTTCAATGGCCACCCTCGCAGAAACATACAAGTGCACCCTCGCTATAAGCGACAGGATGATCGAAATCATCAAGATCCTAGATAAAGGGATATATGACAGGGAAATAATGGGACTGCACTTCACGCCCACTCTTTCAGGAATCAGCAAATCGATAGTTGGTGACAGAGAACATAATCCAGCCGAGATTGCCCACGAGTGGAACCGTTCTACAGTGGGAGTTACAGACCCTGTTGTGCTGGAGTCTGATTACGCATATCTTTATAGAGTCATGAGCAGGATAACCAGGGCTTTGGAGTCTGGAATAATCCCAGCTACTGGTAGTCTGCCAACTGCTATTGAAGCAAGTAATTACAGCGAAGGCCAAGCAGAGGCGTTTAGGTCTGGGCTTAGCGGCCAAACAGTGACAGGAAATTATGTACCAGCAACAACTGAAGGCTACTTCAAAGACACATTGGTTGGTCTAGTGTCTAAGTCCGATGTCCGTGTGGTCTGGGGAATCCAGGGGTCTGAATTCATCATTATGTTGGCGCATGAGTTCATCGAGAAGTACGGATTCCCAGGTATACCAGTTCTACAATACAGGGAAGGTAATGGGTTGATCAGGTCTGCGTCTATGTCGTTGGTAGAGAGCGAAACTCAAGGTAAATGGGCATCGTTCGTCAAGCTGTTTACACAGAGAGACGAAGAGGAAACAGTTGAGACAGAAAAACCTATACCAGACACGTACGCTGGCGTTATCAGCCCAAAAGAATCCTCTCTGGGCTCATATGGTGCAGACAAATACATACGATTGCTGATTCCTCCAATAAATGCACCTGCTACAGCAGAGATGGACATCACTGAGCTAAAGAGAGCTCTTGAGAGCAAGCTCACTGGTGAAATTGTTTCGTACGGTATACCGAAACTGGTAGATGGGCAGCTTGTTGCGCTTACCGGACTAGGAAAAGGAGCATCTTCAGAGGCACAGTCAGGTACAACAGACGATCAAGACCTGGCATTTTACTCAAGGATCTATCTCATAAAGAGCGTGACACACAAGATGGATGCACAAGGCAGCTACTCAATGACAATGAAGGTGGCCGGGTGTACTATTGACGGAAGTGACGACACGGAAACGCTGAAGAGCCTGCTGGCGCTCTTAACGTCTGGTGTGTCAAGCGGTAGCGCAGAGGGATGGATGGCAAGACTCTTTGGCTGGTTTAGTAAGTAAGGGAGTGTAAATGTTAGCTGGGCTATATCAAGGAAAGATCTTAATAGTAAGGCATCATAAGGGTGTTGTGCTTATAAAGGCCGACATCTCATCGCTCAGGTCTGTCCTCCCAAACGGCACTGAGTCTCCTTGGATAACTCCGTGGGCTGTCGTCACAACCATTGGTTCAGGGGCAATCAAAGATAACGATGGTCGGTATGGATCGTACATGACGCCACGTGTCGGCGACAACTGTATTATCGGGTTCGAGGCTGGCAAGCAAGGTCTGCCGTACTGCATTGGGCTTCTACCTCATGATGGTGACCTGCCAACAGAGTACGACAATGACGACTACACTAACAAAGACAGGGAGAAGCAGATACGCCAAACTCCTGAGGGTGGAGGATCTGAAGCCACAGTAAATCCTGCATACATCAACAAGATGTTGCTACAGTACTTCCTCATGCACTCCAAGACAAACCACATGGTCCTAGACGTAGCCAAGGCTGACGGACAGCCAGAACCACGCCTGGAGATAGGTGAGGACGCCACTAATGTAGGTAGTGAGATAGCTCTCGGGCGTTACTTCGCGGAACAGTTCCTCAAACACTCACATACGGGAGACACAGGAGACATAACAGACATCGACTCTGAAGAGATTAAAGACTACATCTCGGAGTGGGCATTTGTTACTAAGGAGCCTAGAGAGGACGGAGTTCCTGGCTCACAAACACCTCCTTCTGAAAATAGCGCCACAGTAGAGAGTATCTTCAATTCTATTATCACGTTCGGTCAGAACATGTGTGAGGGCATCGTCAAGGTTGATACATTCCTCGATGACCCCATTGGATCTATCACAGACGGGGTCACTGACGGCCTCGCCTCCGCAGTCGGGGACATGCTGCCATCTGTTGATCCGACTGATGTCATTAACGAAGCAACCACGATGCTTACTAGCCTTGGGGACAACATCGAGACAGACACGAAATCTCAACTGTCTGACTGGGCTGGTGTAGCTGGTAGTCTTGGCGGTCAACTTACTGGAGATCAATCCGCTGCTATGCAGACACAGATTGATGGACTTGATCTATCAGGACTGGCCAACTTCGTGAATGACGGAGCTAACAAGCTGCTTGAGATGGGTGCTGCCGCTGGTATCACTGACACGCTGACAGGCTTAGGGTCAGAACTGCTTGGCCCAATCTTAGACGATGGAATAGCCTTCGTTGCTGACAAAGCCGGTTCTCTGATCGGAGACACACTAGGAACACTGATTCCGGACGTTCCTTTTGTTGATTCCGCTCTAGACCTTGCTGCTGGACTGTGTTCTGGCAACCCTGGAATGGTAATGTCTGGGCTGTTCGGAGGACTTGTTGATGGCCTCAACGTAATTACCGGCGGGGTTCTTACACCGTTCACTGACGGCATAAAGGCTGTCGGTGGAGGACTACTGAGCGGACTATTCAGCAAAGAAGGTTTGCCGTCCGGTAAAGAACTGTTAGACCTAGCCTTTTCATAGGAGACAACAATGGCTGAACAATTCAAGAGGTCAGAGATCGGATACACAGGCGTATCTTTCCCATTCAGGCTTGCCCCAACGGGGAAGGTAGCAACATCTACTGTGAACCTATCTACTGGCGTAATGCAGCACATTGTTGAGGCAATCGTACAGATCATCAGAACTATCAGAGGAGAGAGGTTCTTCCGAAGATCGTTCGGGGCCGAGCCGGTTCACGTAGTGTTCAGGCCAAACACAGAAGTCGAGATGATGTGGATGGCTTCAGAACTACAAGACATACTGGCAGAATACGAGCCACGGGTGTCCCTCATCGAGGCAACAATCGTTGAGCAAGACCCCGACCAGGGGTTCGTTAAGATGCGCCTTGGATTCAAACATAACGCCACGCAGATCACTGATTATATCGAAGTCACAGTTTAGGAGACCACATGACGACTAGACCAAGAAATACGATTGTCGAGTTCACGGATGAAACATTTGATTCAATCCGTACTGGTATCGTGGCGGCACTGAAGTCAGAAGACGACTTCAAGCAGTGGACTGACCACCTTCCCTCAGACATGGGTATGGTTCTGGTCGAGGTCTTCGCTGGATTAGCCGACATGTTCCGGTTCCATCAAAACGTAACAGCAACCGAGTCGTTCCCAGCCACGGCGCGTAGTAGGGCTTCTCTGTGTCGGCAAGCTGAATGGTTTGGGTATTATCCTCACGCATACGCAGCCGCACAGGTTGACCTTACATTCACGAAGACGAACACAGACGTGGCGGCTACCATCCCGGCCAAGACTAGGGTATCTACTTCAGACGGAGAGATTACGTTTGAGACTGTCAAGCAGTTATACATACCACCTGGCCAGGCTTACGCCACAGTTGGCGCTATAAACGGAGTCCACGTAGAGGGCCAAATCATCGGTGTTTCTACCGGCGCTAAGAACCAAGAGTTCCAACTCCTAAATACCGGCCTTGTAATGCTCGCAGAGGGCGAATACTCCCTTAGTGTATACATCGGCGGACAAGAATGGGCTCAATTCCCTTCACTACCATGGGCCGCTGGCGAGAATGGCTGGCGTCTATGGATAGACTCTGATGGTGAAGCATACGTGCGCCTAGGGGATGGAACTTACGGGAATATCCCTACGACAGGAGATCAGGTCGTTGTTGAATACATCACAGGTGGTGGCGTTGATGGTAACGTAGGTGCTAACACACTTACAGCCGTTGGGTCGTCTTTATCAAATGTCACGAGTGTAACCAATGAGTCCGCTGCATCGGGGGGCGCTGATGAAGAGACAACCGAGGAACTGAGGGCCAATCTTCCGAGCGTGGCCATCACAAGAGGCCGGGCTGTAACCAGGGACGACTATGAACGGCTGGCTGAGGTCTTCGGAGAGATTGACAAGGTTGACGTTGACCACCCCAGCGCGAACATAGTCAAGCTATTTATCTTGCCGCAGGGAGGGGCAACTCCAAGCGCAACGCTCCTTACAGCAGTAGCTACCTACTTCACTGACATAAGAATGATAACTGAAGACCTACAGGTGCTTGCTCCAACCATCGTTCTTGTTGACGTTGGCTGTGAACTAGTTATCCATGAGGATGCAGACTCTTCAGAGGTCGTATCAGATGTAACTGCTGGGCTTAGGTCGATGATGGCAAACGCTGATTTCAACACTACTGTGTACATCCAAGATGTATACAACTACCTTGAGACGCACGACGACATAGTACACGCCACAGTAACCATTCTATCTGAGTCTGGGGCTGGAACTGTTGTTGACATCGTTACCGAACCTGGCGAGATTCTAGCAGCCGGGCAGGTAACAGTGGAGGTAACCGATGCTTAACATGTATGACCTGCTCCCCAAGCTCTACAAGTTCATGGATGATGAGGGCGTACTAGAGACGTTCCTTGCTCCTCTCCAAGCTGAGCTAGAGGAGATCCACTCTGACGAAGCTCGTCTTCGAGAGATTCAGGGCATCTTTACTACCGACGCTGACTACCTAAAGTATATTGCACGATCCTTAGGATGGAAGCTGCAAAGTAAGACAGAAGAGGCCCGTCGCCAAGAGGCAGCGACTATCGTAGAGTTCTACGACCTCAAGGGAACGCCATACGCAATTAGACTGATCTCTAAACTAACACTAGACAAGCTGTTCAAAGGTCTGGGAGAACTTTGGACCCCAACAGCAGCGTCTGCATCTGAGATTACGACAACGCCAGAGTTTGACCTGGATGACCTCCTCGACAGCAACGGCACGTTCGTGAACTCAGACTGGAATGCGTCAGGAGGCTACGAGTACGGCTACGAGGCAGAGTATTCATACGTTGTCTTTATCAGAATCGATCCAGAAGACTACACATTTGGTGAGATCGGGCCACGCATCAAGGCATTCAAAAACCTCATCCATACCATGCACCCAGCAGGACGGTTCTGCTATCCATACATCGTATGCCGTGGAACTAAGGCGGAACACTTCGAGTCTGTGCAGCTTGTGTATGAGGAGATCACTGGACTGAAGACGTTCGATGATCTGCGTTACTTCGATGACGGTGGACGATGGGATACAAATGACGAACCTCTTGACCCTTCTGTGTCAACAAACTTCTACTTCGCCTGGGACTACCTAGACGACCAGACTGCCGACGCTACCCCTGAGTGGGAGACGTTCGACGATGATGATGGGCAACCAACGCCTTCGTATCTAGAGTTCGACACTGGACTTTGGGAGGTACATTCAGTATTTGAGATAAGATAAATTATGGAATACTCAATAGGATTAAGAGACAAAGCTACTGTTTTATTCAACGCTGGAATGACGAAGGTTGATATATCCACTGAACTCGGGCCTAACAGGAAAACAATAGAGACTTGGCTTAACGACTACGATAATAGTAGCCATATTATACATAGAGAGATGACGGCCCAATTGAACCGTGAACTCTATGATAATAGACCGAAGTTGAAGAGATACAGGTCTACTGCTAATGGTAAGCGCGTACGTGCTGCGGCTCAGGTCAACAGGAGACACCGTTTGAGGGCCGGAGGCGGGGGAATATCCCGAGATGAGATCTCCTCCATGTGGGAAGGGCAACGTGGGTTATGTAAATACTGCGAATGCAAGATGCTTCAGGACGGGGACAAGAACAACCCCGCATACTGCACGATAGACCACGTAATCCCGGTATCAAAAGGCGGAGAACACATAGCCACCAATGCGGTTCTTGCCTGTCGTAGATGCAACAGTATGAAATCTAACAAAATTATCTCAGCTACGATATAGGAGGCTATCATCACGCAACTAAGGATACACGACTTTCACTCACCACGCACGACAGACCCACTCAATACGAAATGGGAGAGGGCGTTACCCGTCTGCCTGACGAAGGACATGTCCGTGCAGAAGGGTACTGGCGACTACGACATAACGATCAACGTCGGTACTTACCTGTGTGACGGTGTTATGATTTACGAGAATGCCGCACTGGCCGACCAGGTTACGCTTGACGCGCCTTCTGGCAGTGATCGTATCGACGTGATTTACGCGACGTTCGCGTACGCGGCCAGTACGACACAGCCAGATGCGGCCTACGCAATCTCAAAAGGGACACCTAGTGCCTCCCCTGTGGAACCAACGCTGTCCACGGCGCAAGTAAAGATTGCAAGCATCAAGGTTCCTAGCACAGCAAACGACCTGGACGACTGTTTCATTGCCAACGCAGCAACGCTCCAAGAGCAAGTGACAATGCTTCTTGGCGTCAAGGTTCAGTCAAACGTCTGGGCCTCTATTATCTCTGACCCATTCATCCTTGCAACCCAACCCACGCTCTCTATGATCTATGAACAAGGTATCATGGATGGAGACATCTGGATTGAACTTGGAGGCATGGACATCTACCTATACGATGCCACTGCAAACGTGTGGATCTCATCTGATACGCTTGCTCATGCTTCTTCGCATAAGTGCGGCGCTTCCGACGAGCTCGATGTCAAGAATCTATGCGATACAAGCAACTATCTCCACCAAGCGACGGCTCCCGAGCATAATGATCTCGGTCTGAGCCATGACGCGCTGGTTGACGTTAGCATAGACGACCATCACAACAGGGATCACTATTCCACTCACCATACCGGACAGGCAGACCCACTCGACGTACAGAACCTCGTCGATGCTCTTGGGTATCTGCACCTGCACGCCGTGGCTCTTGCAACCGACCCTCATGGCAACGGGGCCCATGATCCCGAGATGGCTCTTGCGGACCACGAGCATGAGATCGATGCCGTGACTGGAGTTATCGAGAAAGGTTCTCTTGAGGCCGGATACGCGCCGACGGTGGACGTGCCAACCGGAGAGTTTTACTCGTCTGTATTCCCAGACATCTCAATCACTGACTCTATCATTAGAGTGGCCAGACTTGAGGTAAGCCTTGCATCCGCTGGTTCACCAAGTGGAGCTATCACGTTCACCTTCAAGCGCAATGGCGTCTCCATCGGGACCGTCGTTGTTGGCTCCGGAAACACCAAGGGAAAGAGCGACCTATCCCCAACTGTGACACTTACTCCATACACGGATCGCATGTCAATCGAGGGTCCGGCTGATGCACTTGGCGCAACGGGCGCAGTTGCCAAGATCATTTGGGAGAGATACGTAGCTCCAGCAGGAGGATAGTCATGGCCGTTCTATACTCAGTGGCTCAAGGATCTACTCAGATATACAAGGTAGACACTGACGCTGCCACTATCGAGAAAGCGTTCACCGCTGGTATTGTTGCGAGAGATCTGGCCTTTGGACTAGACCAAGACTTGTTCGTATACAGCGGTTCGGTCGTTAAGTCTTACAACATCGACACCGGGGCACAACTTACATCGTTCTCAGCATCAACCTCTGGTACATGGGGGATTGCTGTTGATCACAATGGAGACGTGTGGCCAGGCGGGTACAGAGAGCAAGTTAAATACAGTGCTGCCGGTGTAAAACAGTTTGAATTCAGCTTATCTGGAGACACGGACCCCCGAGCATGGACGCTCGGAGATAACTTCTGTATCGGTGTTGGGTACTATATCTACCAGTATCTACCAACTTCTCCGTATACGCGGTCGCTTCTAATGCAGTTGCCTATCAGTATACATGACGGCGGTTTTGACTTCGATTCACGAGACGAGACTGTGTGGGCGATAAAACAACAAAGCAACAAATACTATCAGATAAGCATAGCAACCGGCGCGATCCTCAAGGTTGTTACTCCTACGCCTATTGGTAGCCTTGCCAGTAACCCAAGCGTGAGTTACTTAGCCCACAGGGACAGGTTCTCCGTAGCTGGTGAACGTCTTAACATATGCCACATGTAGGGAGGAACTATGATCATCTTTGTTGTAGGACCAATTGAGAAAGAGACATCTGGTGGCGTTGTAAAACCACGATGGCCTCTGTGGTGGGACCAAGTCCATACCCAAGCGACCATCATCTGCTACAAGGAATCAGACAGCGGTGACTACGCCATGTGTGTATCCGAGACACAAGACCAAACAACCCTTCTTAACATCATCAAGAGTAACGATGACGCCGAGATAGTTGACCTGGAGAACGCGAACCGGCTTGGCAACGAGTGGTTCCCAGCAATCGAAGCTGAGGAAGACGGCTCTACTCCTTGGACTGGTTTCGATCTAATGGAGCGAATTGAGGGGCTTGGGCTTAGAGTATGAATATAACTCTTGGGGGCGTACAAACACTTGGGTCCGGCCAGGGCGTGGTGGCGTGCGAGCCAATAGGTCAAGACGCGTTGGCCGTCGCTGGATCTAAGACGTATCTCGTCCCATCTAGTCAAGGCTGGATTCAATACCTATACTACGCCCAGGCGAAGGTGCTCGACAATCTGTTCACAACAACAGACATGATCTATGGCGCTTATGACACACAGGAACAGGCAAAGTCTTTAATCACGATAACTGACTCACTGTTTGTGATGGCTACTGAATACCGTGCCTGGGCGTGCACTTGGAATGGCTCTAGCGTCGGAAGAGGATCTGTGCGATCTCTCCCAGCAAGGACGATAGGCGCTAACACCGCACGTATAGACGACAACACATTCATTATTGCCGGTTCTGTTTCAAGCTTAGGAAAAGCATTCATTGGTGTCGTCAACGGAACCTCGCTTACGTTCTCTTCGCCATACACGTTCAAAGACGCAGGCGTTGAAAACGTTGACGTCTGTGTGCTTGACGGAGATAACTTTGTGATCTCCTACGGCTCTGGCGGGACAACCTATTGTGTCTCTGGATCACGCAGCGGATATGTTCTATCATTCGGGACTCCAACATCGCTATCCACAGGATTTTCTGTCTCTGGAGACGTCACAATCAAGAAGCTCGATGATAACCGCTTCATTGCTGCTTACAAATCTGCCACTGGTGTGCCTGTTATCAGCATCGGGACTGTAAGCGTAACATCAATATCGTTCGCGGCAGAAGTTGTGGCAGATTCAACCGCCACTGGAACCTATGAAGCACGCAACATACGTTTTGGGTGCTGCCTCTCTCCACCCGCAAACCTATGGCCAAGAAGAGTGTTCGTCTCCTATGCGAAGAATAACGGTACATTCAAACCGACTAGCAGCGGAGGCTACTACACAAAGTACGGGCTCTATATGCGGATGGGTTTGATCTCGGAGAACGGGTCTATTTCGTTTCAGGATAGCCCCTTCTTGGTGAAGGACAGCTTCTGGTCTAGTTCAGATCTTCATGCAATGAATCTTTGGCCTATATCTACATGGGAATCAGCGGTCGATTGGGTGCAAGACCCCTACCTCTCGTCGGCTGAGTATCTTTACGCTCGGACATTAACAATGGACGCTGTCCAGCAAGATCTAACGCTCTACTCGAACGAAGAGCTACAGGTTTCTACTGATCCTGATTTTTCCATGTCAAGAGAAATCTACGACGTGCTTGCTGTTTTAGGGGATGCAAATGTTAGGCCTAACAAGGTTGCTGACGAATCCTTTTCGTTAAGCGAGACAATATCGTGGTTGTCTGCTCTAACCAGAGATATTTCAGAAAACCTCAGTCTGGTAGATGACTGGCAGATAGGTGGAGATTTCGGATTCATGAAATCATTCTCAGAGCAGTTCGGACTTAGTGCCGACTTAATGAACGACCCACAGAAGCTGGCAGAAGAGATCATTCACATCTATCAGAGGTTAAGACTGGCTGGCGCGTTCGACAATACTAACACAAGGATAGCTGCGTCAATTCTCAAGGCTGGGATGACAACTGAAAAACTCTAAGGAGACAACATGCACACATTCCATTTGAACATAGAGAAAGAGCGGAACGAAAAACAAAACGGCTCTTCGTATACGTGTGATTGGATGCACTTGCGGCTTGTGAGCGCGGCTGCTTCAGTTGAAATAGTTTAAGGGGAGCGCCTAGATGCCCACTCAGGTTTATTCTACAGCAGGCTTACGAAATTGGACTGTCCCATCCGGAGTAACTTCAGTTGATGTTCAATGCTGGGGGTCGGGCGGCAGAGGCGGAAATAATTCGACTTGGAGTGGTGGTGGTGGTGGTGGTGGTGCTTACGCAGCAAAAACAGGGATAACAGTTACCCCTGCCGCATCTATTGCTTGCGTCATAGGCACTCCATCTGGCGTTGACGCTCAAACTCCAAGCACAACATTCAATGGCGTTACAGTAGTTGCTGCTGGCGGATGGGGGACAGAGGATCATTACGGAGGAGCACGCGGCAAGGTAGAAGACTCCACTGGCACAACAAAATATGATGGCGGTGACGGCGGCGAGGGCAATTATAGCACAGGAAACGGTGGCGGTGGTGGTGCTGGTGGGCCGAGTGGTGCTGGCGCAGCTGGGACGAACGTTTCATATGGATATGATTTCGGGGGTGCTGGCGGCGCTGGAAACAATGGATCTGGCGGTAGTGGAGGAACTGCTGGCACTAATCG
>Ga0208647_1000162_pt1 | contig 25478 bp, 36 predicted proteins | sample AntAceMetag02UKA_FD_184765 | JGI IMG/M metagenome (GOLD analysis project Ga0208647, IMG submission 184765) | Saline lake microbial communities from Ace Lake, Antarctica - Antarctic Ace Lake Metagenome 02UKA (SPAdes) (version 2) | ecosystem: Environmental > Aquatic > Non-marine Saline and... | reverse complement strand
TTGATGATAAGCATGCAGTGACAAGCTTAGCGTATAGAATACCAGTTATCGTAGAAGCCACAGGCGATCCAGGCACCGTAACGGTAACACCAATGTGCTATCGCGCAATCTGTAAATATTTACAATTTCCGCTACATGACGGACAAAAAGGAGTCATGAGTAAAGATGAAATCGAACTCGCTGCAAAAGCATTCGCAGTTTATAAGATGTATCTTGAGCGCGAGCTAGAAGAAGGATCCGAGCTTGATGGATACAATCGTATCGAATTATTGCGATTAGTTGACCTTGCAAAAAGATTAAAATTAGTTGGAGATTATTTCGATACAGAAATTATGTTAAAAGGTGAGAGAGAAATGCAAAAAAGCAAATCATCGTTTTCAGTTATCGTAGAAAGAAACAGTGGCGCCATCATGACGGATCTAAAAGAATCATGTCCATATTGTCACCAGATAGACTGTTATGGTGATTGCACCGATAGCATGCGCGACGCTGAAGGACTAGAAGGCCCTGAAGAAGTGGACAGCAGGTATTCATTTAATTCAGCAATGGATGGCGTTGAAGCCATGATTCTAGCACACGCTGTTGCCGGCATAAACGTAACAACAAGAGAATATCTCGATGGAGTAGCGACAGCCGTTGAAGCTTGTGCTGTAAATCTATAGGAGAATTATAATGTGGAATATCCCGACAAAGAAACGTTTAAATAAAATACCAAGGTTAGGCGAAACAGAGAAAATATCTCTTAACGATAAGCTTATCTATCTTCACTTTTTTGTTGCTGGTTGCGATTGGTATATTGCAGAATATGATGGTAATGACACATTTTTCGGTTTTGCAATTATTAATAGTGACCAACAAAATGCTGAATGGGGATATATTTCATTTGAAGAATTGAAACGTTTAAAAGCTCATGGTATTTTTGAGGTTGATTGTGAAAGCGAGATGTGGTTTCCAATACAACCTGTTACAGGAATTAAAAAAATTACAGAATGCTCTTTTTAGATGTAGTAAGGGATTAAACAATGAATGATTCATATTGGGTTGACCTAGGACAAGGTATTCATTGCGAATTAGCAAATATGGATAAAGGGATTCATCTAAATCCGCCAATTCTTGATTGGAAGGGCCTAGAGGATAAAGACGGAAATGAAATTCCATATTCAAAAGAAAAAGCATTTGAGATACTAGATACGCATCCAGACTTTGCAATGTTGATCTATGACTATACAGGCCAAAGGCAACTACAAGATAACACCGATAAATTTGACAGTTAATCCAGAGGTAAGCGCAATGTCAATATACGACAAAACAGACAATGAGATTATAGCTTTTGCTCTTGATATGTGGGGTAATTACATCGAGACATTTAGCGTACACATGTCAGCAAAAGATGCAAAAGCAAAAACATACAAGGCAGGAGAATATTACGAGCCAAATTTTATGACCGGCAATCAAATCAAACTTGTAAACAGAATACGGAAGCTTGCTGATTCATATAAGAAATAAGGAGGATTAGACGCATGGGCGCAACTGATTTTTACGAAGAATATATCGGGAGAGAATCTCCAAACGCTGCATTTGATTTATTGCGTGAAAAAGCAGCGTATGAACTTGGGCATGATGGATATACTGGCTCAATAGCAGAAAAAGATGATTACATTATGATTGAATGTCCACCTCGAAAAGAACCAGGCACATATGTAGACGAACTCATGGATGCAGAAGATTCACGCATAGACGACAAGTGGGGTCCTGCTGGATGTATTGAGTTTAAAGGAACATATCTAAAGAAATATAAAGAATTACGCGGATTGAAAGGAAAGAAAAACATTCGCGCATATATCTTCTTCGGGTGTGCTAGTTCTTAACAGTAGAAAATCAAAAACCTTATACCTAGGAGCATTTTAATGAAGACAGACATCGTTGACAAGGATCATTTTAAAGATGCATTCAAGTTTGCCAAAAGTATTGGAGATGAACCTTTCAGATCTCTTATTGATTGCATTAGAAGTTTAAACAGGATTCGCAAAAATAACAAATACATATTGCGTCTTATGCCAGATTTCGTTAAACATAGTTGGCATTTCATGATGCTCAATAAAGACGGAAGCGTAAACTTCAATGGAGGTCTTATCCTGCATGGGTTTCAAGAAACATTTTCAGTTGAGCTTACATCAAAAAGCTATCCGCATTGGTCTATACATACATAGCATGTAAAACAAAACTAGGCTTTTTTACAATAGAATAAAAGGACAATAACAATGGCTAAAAGAATAGAGTGTCCAAAATGCGGCTATGAGGGATCTTACATCGCAAGCATTTGGGGAACAGGAAATGTTACGTTAGACAAAGAAACAGGAGAAGAATCAGTATCTGCAAGAAGTTACGACATAGACGACAAAGATTATCGCGAATGTCCAGAATGCGGATTTAAATCTTATTTCGCGCATGACTTTATAAAATCATAAAGTTTTTCCTTGCATCCTACGCCAAAAGCGAATATAATTCAGAAAGGAATACAAAATGTCAAAACAAAAGAAAAAGCAAAAATTAGACCCATACGTATCAAGATTCTTACAACTCAAGTGTGCTTCAGATGTTCTAGGAGCAACGCATCCAATTGGCAATCATGTTCAAAAAGAAATCAGCGAATCAATGGCTATTATTAAAAGGCTTAAAGGAATCATATTGAAGAAGCCGATGGAGTACACGCTTTATGACATGTGCGCCGGAAACGCATTGACCTCTGTTTTAGCTGCACACCTGCTACCAGTGAAAATGTCTATCGCAATTGATATTCGCAAACGAAAACGTTCATGGGAAAATGTAAAACGGTTTACATATGCACAGGAAGTTGACATTCATGAAATTAATCCGGAAGATTTAGATAATCCTTCAATTATCATTGGTGTCCATGCTTGTAGATCTCTCGCAGAACAAATTGTTTCTCTTTATCTTGAAAGCGACGCAGAACATTTGATTCTTATGCCGTGTTGTGCCGGCAATGTCAAAGATAGAGAAATACCCAGTATTTTTACGAAACAAATTGGTAAGCATGCTGCATGGGCATGGCAACTTGCAAGACAAAGCGGTGGTCATATCTATGAAGATACGCGATGTCTTTCAGCGAGAAATCTTGTAATCGTTGCAAGTAAAACACTTAAAAAGTCAGGTGGTGGAACAGAAAATAGGCTAATAAAACAATTATCAAAAGAACATAGAAAACGTGCAAAAGTTCTTGCAAAGTTACGACACACCACTACATAAGAGGAATCATATGTACGGAGACATGGCAACACCAGCTGAAACAAAAACTATCAAAGGCCTCCTTTACGAATACTACAATCAGTATTACGAAAAGGAGGATTGCGTAGCCGCAGCGAAAGAAATACGTGATGACGGACACAAAGCATATACAGTTAAAAGTAAGACGCATGACAATAGCTATAGCTTATATGTGTACTGGAATGAAGAGGCTAACCCGTTTCTGTAACTGTTTTTCACGCGCGGTAACTAAAATTCATGGAGACAAGATAAATGATGCAAGAAAAATCAACAATCGAATTAAGAATGATGGCAAATCAGTTCAACGAGATACATCCAATAGGGTCATCAGTAAAAGTAAAAATCGATGATGAAAAGAAAATAGATGCACGCATCAAATATCCAGCAGAAGTTCTATTTAATGAATGTGTTAAAGTAATGGTTTATGAAACACCAGGATATCACGATATACACGGAGTAGCATAATATGAAAACGACAAGACCAACATGGGACGAATATTTCATGAAAATCGCACAAGTAGTATCAACGCGATCAACATGCATAAGGCGCAGTGTTGGTTGCGTCTTAGTCAGGGAGGATCGACAGATCATCTCGACAGGGTATAACGGCGCTCCTCGTGGAATGGAGCATTGTATAGCGACTGGATGTTATCGTGAACTACATGGAATTCCATCAGGAGAACAACATGAACTATGTCGGGCTGCTCATGCAGAACAAAACGCAATAGCACAAGCAGCGAGACATGGTATATCCACAATCAACTCTATAATCTATTGTACATTGCAGCCGTGCAGCATCTGTATGAAGATAATGATTAATGCCGGCGTAATTAAAATTGTATATGGCGATGGATACCCAGACAAAATGTCTTTCGGCATGGCAGAAGAAGCGAAAATAGACATGATAAAATGGAATGGAGTTTAAAGTATGGGAGTCAAGGGGAAACGATTATCTGAGTATAAACAAAAAGCAATAGAGAAAGCGCTCACTGAAACAAGAACATCTATGAAAGAAATTGCAGAAGAACTAGACGTTTGCGGATATTCAGTTATGAAAATAAAACAAAGACTTGGGCATCTGTCACGTGATGACAAATACTAATTTTTTCTTCTTCATTTGTTTTTGAAGTGAAATCCTCCTTTTTCAAATAGTCTCGCTTGGTGTGGGGCCAAGCGAGACAACCACCAACATCAATCGGAGAAATCAACATGGGTAAAGCAGTAAAAGAAAAAGATGTTCCAAAAGGTTTACCCGGAATCGTATGGCATAAAAATAAATGGCGTTTATTCTATGAATGGAAAAAAATAGAAAAAGGCGCTTATAAGAATATGATTGAAATACAGATGATTGGCGAAAAACTGAAAGTAAAATCAATGCATATAAAACGGTTTCCTGGCGATGCGATAGAAGAAAAAAAGAAAGATATCGATAAACCATGGATTATAAAAGTAATAGAAACACAAAAACCAAAAGTACGTAAAGCTAAAAGAAAAACAATAAAGGCGAAAGCATAATGGGCGTTACGAAAAAAACAGATATATGCAGTATTGGAAACATGTTTTTGCAAATTTCTTTTTTCGATGAAGATAAACCATACATTAGAAGTATGTTTGGTTCTAGGTTAGCCGGAGAAGCGTGGTCACCTAATATAACAAATTTTCAACAAGACAATCCTAAAATAAGATTCAAAGAGAATATATCAACAGCGTCGATGCTATGGGTTGATATAGATAAATGGATACCGGCTCTTGCAGAATTATCGCAAGTACCGATAACGTTCTTTGGTTTATATTTTGACTCATCGACATTAAATAATCCTAGATATGGGTATTATGTTTTTGTATCATTTAAGAAGTTCTTTGCTACACAACTATTTGGATTGAACAGATCAGCTGCTATACCAAAACGATTAACCATTCAGTCGCTTGAAACAGGTATAGACGACGCAGCTTTTTTTTACAGAAACTTACAGTCAGTATTATTTAATTTTAGACATGGAACAATAATTAAGTCTTAGCTTACCGGAGCACGTATATGCGAAAAGAACCGATAGTTTTTCATGTTGCAGACATACATTATCGAGACGCAGATTATGATGAAATAAAAAAGTGTGTTGATTTTTTAGTAAAAAAAGTACAAAACGTAAACCCAGATTTAATAATAATATCGGGAGATATATTTGATCGGCAGGATATAAAAATAGATAGTAAATCTGCAAGAGCAGTAATTAGCCAACTGAAACAGATGTCGCTTACTGCGCCAATCGCAATTATAATTGGTACTCCAAGTCACGATGGAACTTCTGCAAAAATAATGCGCCATATCCATGCTAAGCATACTATTTGGGTAAGCGATAAACCGGAGCAACTTTATCTATATGGACATAAGCTTACAAGTATATGTAAGGCAAACGCTATTCCAGATATCACAATAAGTCAATTGCCAACACCGACAAAGAAAATAATTGACATTTCAGATGGCATCGCAGCTTCAAATGAAAAGTTAATCAAAACAATAGATTTGCAAATGAATAAATTTAAAACAAAAGCAAACGTAGCAAACGCAAAGTGGCACATTTTGAATGGTCATTTCAGTATCGCAGGCGCAAAGATTTCTCCAACACAATTATTAATTGGAAATGATATAGAAATATCACATGAACAACTAATATCATCAGGTGCCGATATTATCATGTTGGGACACATACATTATCACCAAAAGATATATGGAAATATTTTCTATAGTGGATCCATATATAGAAAAACATTTGGAGAACTTGATAATAAAGGTTTCTATATGCATAAATTTACAAAAACAGGTATAGTGTCAACATTCTATAAAACTCCAGCAAGAATGTTGCTTAAGTATGATTTCAATTTTACAAGGAAAAATTCTAAGCTTGAGCCTACGGAGTTCAATCAAGAAATATTATCGACAGTTGATAAAAACATTAAAAATGCATGGATTAAAATAACCATAGAAGTTTATCAAGATGAAGCAAGAGCAATAGACATATTAGAAATACACGACATACTTACTTATGATAGAAAAGCAAACAAGGCGACAATCAATATCATACGTAAACCACGCATAAATATTCGCGCAGAAAAAATATTAAAATTAACAATGTTTGAAGATAAGATTAGAGAACTTGCGAATATGAGAGATGAAGAGATACAGAGTGGTGTTATAAAAAAAGCAAGAATGCTAGAATCTTTTACTGAAGATAAAATACTTGAGCATGTGCTAAAAGAGTTTAATTGAAAGAGGCTTATTGTATGAAACTTTTGAGTTTAAAATTAAGAGGATTTATCGGTATTCGAGAAAGTATGGAGTTAGATACGATACACCTTGATTTTTCAAATGTTAATGGTCTTGTCGCAATTCATGGAGAAAACGGAAGCGGTAAAACAACAATTCTCGAATCTATGCAACCATATCGTAGTCTCATGTCAAGACCTGGAGCGTTGTATCATCATGTATTTCTTCGTGACAGTATCAAAGAGTTAATGTTTGAAATGAATGGCGATGTTTATAAGACATCAATATTAATTGATTCAAAAACTGGATATTCTGAAGGATTTATACATAAGAACGGAAGTAACGAATCAATTGTTGATGGTAAAGTAGAGAATTATGATAAATTTATAAATGATTTATTCGGAACAAAATCACTGTTCACTAATTCTGTGTTTTGTGCTCAAAATTCAACACAGATATCCGACCTAACAACATCGGAATTCAAAGTATTGCTTTCTGAGATCTTACCGCTAGATAAATTAATAACAAACGAAGCTATTGCAAAGAATTGCGTTAAGATACTTGAAAATATACAGAGCAATACAGCCGGCTCTATGTTACAGCTAAAGAAAAATATAAAGAAGATGGAAGATCTTGACGATCGAATTCTAAACAACGAAAATACCATTATTGATAAAACAAAAAATGAAGAGGATATCAATAAGGCTATAGAGAAAACTTCAAAACAAATAGATGCTCAGAAAACAATTATCAATACAAATGACAATGCTATCAATAGAATAAAGGATATCGAGATATCAATCGATGATACACTAGTTGAGCTTAATGATGATATTGAGACAACAAATAAAAACATACAAATATTAAATACCAATATTTCAGATGTTACTGCAGAAATAGAAAGATATAGAAATCTATTGAAACATGAATCTAGTATTAACATTGCCGAAGAAAGTATTGCTTTATTAAATAAAGACATCGATGAATCAAGACTAAATATTGAGAATGCTTTTATTCATAAACGTATACTAGGTGATAAGATAGCAAAATGTGAAGCAAGCAAAATAGAAGCACAACATCAGATAGATCTAAATTCTAATAGCTCTAGTATGTTTAAGCTTAACTCAACGCTTAATGATCTAATGCGTAACATTGAAATAAATACAAAAGATATGAAAGCATTAAGGCCTAATCCTGAATTTCTTAGCATTTCATCTGAAATAAAAAACGCAGAACGAAAGGCTGAAACATTAAAGATGCGAGATAGTGAATGTATAAGTATGACTTGCGGATTTATAACAGATGCTCTTGAAGCAAAAAGTTCAATGAAGACGCTAGAAGAAAGAAAATTAGAAATTATCGATTCAATCAATAGTATTGAGAATAACTATAATGATGAGATACTTATGCTTCAAAAACTTGCAGACAAAGAACGGAATAGTATTGACGCAAAGGCTAAAGCTCTACATGAATCAACCATCACGCAAAAGAAAATTATTGAAATAGAGATTAATGAAATCGAAATTTCAAATAAGGCAAATATAAAGCTTGATACAGAGATTGATATTGAAACAATTAATATTGATAATGCTAATGATAAGATCAAAGATCTTAAGGAAATATTTCGGAACAAAGATCAATTCAATGAAGCACACAAGAAAATCGAAGAACTTGAAGCGAAACGTCTTGGACTTAAGGCTGAAGTGAAAATCGTTACGAGAATGATAGATAATATGAAGAAATCAAAAAATTCAAGTATCGAAAAATCAAAAGAAAAGATTGCTAAAATATTCAAAACAATAGATTCTGAAGCAGATGGAACATTAGCATATTTTGATGAAAAACTTCAACGTAAAAATGGAGATTTAAGAGAAATAAAAAAAGCTATAAAAGCATTAAGCGATGGGCTACTATTGTTAAATAGTATGCTTGAAACAAGGAAAGAAACAGAAGATGAACTTCTTAAACTAGAAAATAAAATACTTAAACAAAAGAAAGAGATAGCCGAGTGGCGCTATGTGCGAGATGCCTGCTCAAAGAAAGGATTGCAATCTCTTGAAATAGATGGTGCAGCACCGCTGATTACAGATTATGCAAACCAGCTATTATCACAATCTCTTAGCAAAACTATGTCGATAAAGCTCATTACACAAGACAAAGAAACAAAACGAGAGATACTAGATATCATTGTAATTCGCGAAGATGGATCAGAGACATTGCTTCATAATATGAGCGGCGGTGAGAAAGTTTTCATCCTAAAAGCATTACGACTTGCGATAACATTGGTTGCAAAACAAAAATCGAATAAAGACTACACGACGTTTTTTAGCGACGAAGAAGACGGTGCGTTAGACCAAGAGAATGCAACAAACTTCATAGGGCTTTACAGGTCACTCATGGATATTGGAAATTTCGACACAGGATTCTACATTTCACATAATCCCAATGTAATCGACATGGCAGATAAACAAATCATATTCACAGGATCAGGAATAAACATAAGATAATTTTTTCTTTCTTTATTTGTTTTGGATTGTAATATTTAAAACCAATCCAACGAGAGAGGTATGTGAAATGACTCAAGTAAACAAAAAATACCCGGAGGAGCACAATGGGAATGGATTTCAAGAAATTGGCACAAACGTGTATCGATGCTGAAGAGTTCCATGCTATAAAGCACAAAGCAGGCGAACCAAAAATGAGACTTGCAATTCAAGGAAATCAAACAGGTGCAAATGAAATACATATCCTTACAGCACCTAGTGGAAAACATTTAATGGGAAATCCGATAACATACATAAAAAAACATGATGCAACAGTTATAGAAATAACATGTCGTGATGTTCGTGAGTTCTATGAAAAAATGGCGTGGTCGGTTGAAGAATTTGTTGATAGAGCGAAAAAAACAATACATTAACCATAGTGGAGGAATATGTATGAATTCAGAATCTACACTTGGAGACGTATTGCCAACTACCGACAAAGAAGCGTTAAGCATCGGCAAAGGTTTTGTGAAACAAAGAAAAAGCAATCTAGTCGACTTGTCAGACATCGTTAAATCAATTAATGCAATAAAGTTTGGCGAAGACGGTATGCCAATAAAGAAGAGCCAGATTGTTGAAGATATTCCTGACATTAAATGCATAACATGTGGTGGCGTATTTAAAGGTAGAGAAGCAGCGTCAGGCGGACATTATTATCAAAATTTTAATGAAGCAACGAAAACATGTAATAGCTGTATGAAAATTAAAACAATTAACAACAATCCAATAGAGTATTTCAAAGCTGCAGGTATACCACCAAAATATTTAGGAGTATCTTTCGATAACTTTAATGTTGATGATTATAACAAGAAAGTATTTGAATTTTGTAAAAAGTACACAATGGCGGAAAATCCTTTAGTTGGAATTTATCTATTTGGGCCGTGTGGAATTGGAAAAACACACCTAGCGATATCAGTATTAAAAGAAATGTTATTAAAAGGAAGAACTGGATTCTTCACAAGTACACCGGACTTGTTGTTCAAAGTTCGTAAAACATTCTCAGGTAACACGCCTCTTACTGATGAAGAAACATTACAACAGTATTTGGCTAATCAGTTCCTCGTGCTGGATGACTTTGGCGTAGAGAAGCCGTCAGAGTGGGTTCGACAAACATTAGATCATATCATATATCATAGAGATGCTTCTGTGATGCCGTTGATCATTACGTCGAACCTGGACCCACGACGCATAGAGGAACAATTAGATAATCGCATTAGCTCGCGCATTAAAGGTATGTGCTGTGTGCTAGGCATGACCGGCAGAGACCGGCGAAATATAAACGGGATTTAAATGGAAACGATTACTAGGGAAAAGTTACAAGCACTTGCTAGCATGGTTAGAGATTTAAAATGTAGTTGCGGCTTAAATTTTAAAGAATCGCTAAAAGAACCATGCATGTGTCAATGGGTTCCTATTGAAGAGTGGTTCGAAGACTTTGACATAGGCCTAGAAGAATGAGATCCAAACGCTCCAGTGGTGAAATGGTATACACGGTGGATTCAAAATCCACTGGTTGAAAGACCGTGAAAGTTCAAATCTTTCCTGGAGTACCAATATCTATACAAGGAGACAACATGGACAAACAAAACATCATGATGAAGAGTGGCACTTTTGTTGTTACGAAAATTGTCAAGAAAACAAAGTCAAAGTTTTTCAAGAATGTTGAAGTTGGGCATAAACTAATATTTAGTGTTCCATTAGGATATGTCGGAACTTCTAAAAGTGGATCTTATGCGGTATATATAAAAGTACTAAACGTTGATTTGGGAAAAGTTTCTAACGCTTCATTTAACCAAATGTCGAATTCATTAAGAAGCTTTGAATTGCAAGAATGTTGATATGATATATGGCCCTGTGGTGTAATTGGCAGGCACGCTGGTCCTAGGAACCAGTGACTTCGGTCGTGGAGGTTCAAGTCCTCCCAGGGCTACCATTTCAAAATAATCAATGGGCGATTGGCGTAACTGGCAGGCGCGTGGGATTCAAGCTCCCATGATCATAGATCGTCCGGGTTCAAATCCCGGATTGCCCACCACGAGGAGAAACATATGTCAGAAATAGAAATCAAATCACCATATAAAGTTAAAGAAGTGCTCTTCCAAAGAAAATATCCTGGTTATATATATCGCAGAGAGCTTGTCGACGATTCTGATTATGGTGGAGATGGAAACTTAGAAATGGTCAACTGCTATTCAAGCGAATCTGGCAATTGGCTTGGAGATTCCAGACACGCAAGAATGTTATGCAAAAAATACAAATTAATAAATATACAAAAAATACATAAGGACCATTCCTCATGTAGTATTGGATTCAACAAAGAAGAACAAAAATATTACGGCTGGAGCCATCGGGCGATTTATGGTTTCGGGATTGGATCTAAATGTAAGAAAGGGGATTGTAGCTATGTCCCCTTAGATAAAAATGATTTCTTAGAAGCTAGCATTCGTTTCTGGAACGATGATAGTCATCTTGATATAAATGGTTATCACACAGAAAAAGAAGATGAATATGGAAAAAATGAACTAGGCGTTTATGTAGAGTGGACATATGACAATAAGATACCAAATGAAAAGTTAAGAGGTGGTATTAGTGGTGTCTTTATGCCTTACCCAGCCATATATGGCAAAGGAGAATGGGAAGCGAAAACACTAGAGGATGCAAAGCAAATGGCAATTGATTTTGCAGCAGGAGTATCGTAGAACAACAATGCAGCAAGGGGGCAAGGTCATGATGAGAGAATATCATAATGCGCGGTATCCATTTCTATACTGCGCTACAACAGAAGATGAACGGTTCATTCGATATCATCGTGCACGAGTCAGCGAAGATGCGCAATTCTTTCGTTGGGATATAGCAGAAGGATTTAGAGTTTTAACACATCCTGATGATAGTAAAGAAATGTGGATGTGGGAAAGTATAGCAATCCGCGGCGTTGAAGAAGCTACAAGCCCTATGGATTCAAACGTACAGGTTATGATTCCGTCAACGGCAGAAGACGATCCGATTACAGATCCACAGACAGCGGTAAAAGCGTGTCAATTTCTGCCGGCCGAGTCTATCATATTCATGTATGATATGCACAAGTTCTTTCCTGATGAATACCAAGGCATAACCGTTATTCGACAAATATTGAATATAGAAGAAACGCTAATGGGCAACGGGCAAATGCTTGTATTTTTATCCGCAACAGTAAACATTCCGGCTGAATTACAAAAATCTGTTACGGTTATCGACTTCGATCTTCCTGATAAAAAAACGTTAAATGGAATACTTGAAAAAGTTTGCGAAGATAATGCAGAGAACAATATCAGTTATCCGGAAAATCCGGAATTGTTCATCGACGCAATGCAGGGATTAGATCAAAAAGCAGCAGAGAATGCGCTATCGTTGACATTGTTGCAACACGGAAAATTTGATGTTAAATCGATACTTTCTCAAAAAGCCGCAAAACTAAAGTCAACGAATTATATTACATATACAGATTACAATGAAACATTAGATGATTTGTTCGGGTTAGAAGAACTAAAAAACTTTACTATAAAAATTCTAAAAAGTAATAAGGCTCGTGGCATCTTAATAGATGGAGTTCAAGGATGTGGAAAATCTCATTATTCCAAAGCACTAGCTAATGAATTGGGACGACCATGCTTGGTAGCCAATTTCAGTGCTCTTCGTGGATCTTTACAGGGCCAAGCAGAAGAACGAATACGAGATCTGCTACAAACCGTTGAAGCCTTTGGTAATCCAATTGTGTTCTGTGATGAGTTTGATAAAACACTGGCAGGCCTTTCAGGTGGAGCTTCAACAGACGGCGGTGTTGGCAATCGTATCATGCAGGCCTGGATGACATATATGATTGACAAGAAACCAGGATCATTTTGGATTTGCACAAGTAATAATCTTGAAACTATTAAAAATTGGTCTGGAGGAGCATTGCTTCGAAGATTTAATGCAAAATTCTTCATCGACATGCCGACACAGGAAGAATGTCATGGTATCGCAAAAATCTGGAGCAAAAAACACAAAGTTTCAATCCCAGATGATTATGATTTTGAGGGATTCACTGGTGCAGACATCGAACAACTTGCATCGACAATGGATATGTTGGAATGTGACGTAGACGAAGCTCGTCGCTACATTATCCCAACAAGCAAAGCACTTGGACCACAGCTGAACGAAATTCGAAAACAAGCACAGAGCATATGTATCTGGGCAAGCAAGAAACAAGAAACCACCAGTATCCGCAGAAAGGTGAAAATGGCTGCTTAATGGAGATGCATATTAATTGGATGGTAGTTATATATTTCATACTGAAATCAACATTGTGGGGAATCGTTACATGGATAGCTTATTGTTTATATCCAGATGTAAAAGAATGGATATCGTGGCACCTGTGGTTAAAGTGGAAAGATTTAATAGGATTCATAATATGCTATATGCTATTTGATCTTATTTTCGGATTATACAAATCATGGCTATAAAGGAAAATAAAACATGGGCGAAATAGTAACATCAAAAGAATACGCCAAGCATAGCTGGGAGTGCCCGGTATGTGGTAGTGACGAAATTGAAGGATCGGCAGTTGAAATTGACGGAGAGGGAGCGTCCCAAGAGATACGATGCAACAAGTGTTACTCTAAATGGGTAGACGTTCACGTGCTTGTTGGTTATGAAGATCTTGAGATAGTAGGAGAAGTGAAATAAAATGGTAATTAATAGATATTCTCAGTGGAAAACAAAATGTCCGATATGCGGATCAAGTGAATTATTTGTGTTAAAAGCAATCTTGGTCGAAACTGGAAAAATAATAAATATAGGATCAAAGCTCCTAAATGATGGATTTATTATTCCAGAATATCCTGGTGTGAAGAATTATTCAACAGAAGATGAAGTAGTAGTTTGTAATGGGTGTATGTTACATTTCAATCTTGAAGAACTTTACATAGATGATGAGGCTATAAATGAATATACAATAGTTGGGTTCTATGCAGAAAATGATCAACCATTCACCCATCATGCATCAGCTAAGGATCCATTGTCGGCAGCACAGAAAATAGTTAGGCTTACGGAAGAATGGAGTCCGATTATAGTTGATGTTCTCGAAGGAAAACAAAAAAGTGTACTAGACAATAGCAATATTTTCACAGACTCTTTTTCTTAATTTGTTCTTCTTATAATCATTAAAACTAAAAATCATAACTATCAACAAAGAGGGAAAGACATGCAAAACTCTAAGCTAGATACAGTATCCGAAAATGTTACAACTCGTCCATATACAGCAGAGGAAATGATAAATCCACCATGGGCAAAAGTGGATATTTCTAAAATTCCGAGTGTTGAGTTTGAAACTCAAGATTATTTACACGAAGACACAATGCCTATCTATATGTCATTGCCTCGTGCTACGTGGAAAATCATTTTCTCGCTTATGGCTGCAAATAATATCAATATTAGCGAAGTATTTATGAAAATTGTCTCCGACATGACTCGTGCAATATACGAGATGAGCGAGATTCAGCGGAAAAGGGAAAATCAAGACGACACGATGCTAACGTCTGATGGTAAAAACTATACAAAAGAAATAGATAGAATTGAAGCACTTGTTAAGGCTTTTGATAAAATGATTAAGAAAGTGGATAAGTCGAAAGAAGAAATAATGAGGCGAAAACGGGAGGCGTAAAAGATGCCATGTTATTCAATTCAGACAATGTCTATAAGCCTAGAAGCGCTTAATAGAAACCTGCTAGAAAGCGCAATTATTGCAACAGGACTTAGCTATACTAGAGAAGGTGATATATTCTATTTGGATAATATAGAAATTGGTGCCGGAAATACTGCTATTGTTCAGACAGGCTACAATGGACAACTAAATATGATCAAGCGCAGCTACAGCGAACATGTGATTAAAAAAGTTGCTAGATCGAAGAAATGGTCAGGTCAATGGAAAAAGCTTAAAAATGGAAATAAGGTAACAATGAAACGATTCTAGGAGGCAACAGATGTCAGACGAGATCAGGATAGAGATCCTGGAGGATGGACAAATTTCATTCGATACCGACAGTATTTCTGGAAAAAACCATGCATCGGCTGATGAGTTTCTTGCAGATGTCGAAAAGTTCACAGGAGGACCGGTGTTAAAACAGAAGAAAAAAGGATTTCAGAGACACGCGCACAGCCATAACAATGCGCATGCACATTAAAAAAGGAGCTAGAAACACATGACAGAATCACAAGAAAAAATCGCAGAAAATTGCACGCTATGGGTAATTAAAACTAAAGGGTGGGCTGCAACTGGAAAACTTGCACCAGAAGACATGGGCTTACGAGAAGAAGATGTTTCTGATATTTTCAGACTTGGTCGTAAGTATCTTATTCCGGATGAATGGCGTATCAGACTTAATCAGCCAAGAGGAAAAGTTACATATGGTCTTGAGAAGGTTATCAAGGCGAAACGGTATATAGTATCATCAATTTGGGCAGTTCCAAATAGCAAACTGGAGATGACAGATCAATGGATTGATAAGCTTATTCAGGAGCAAAAAGAAGTAGTTGAAAATTTCTTGATAAGTTACGAAACCATCAAGAGTGATATGATAGGAAAGTACCCGTCTCTTGAAAACGCTGATTATCCTTCACCGGAGTCGATTAGAAACGAATTCAAGATTGAACCTATTGTATTTGAGATTGGAACAACAAGGCTCAATAAAGCAGATCCTGAACAGCTTATTAAAATTAAACAGAAGTATGCTGAAAAATACGAAACAAACGTCAAGGAGTTGACAAACCTATACGTTGAAAAAGCACATCAGCAAATTATCGATACATGTAAAGACATTACCAGCCGTATCATGGATGGCGGTAAAAGGGTTACGAAAACAACACTCAAGAAACCCATGGAGCTTGTAAAAGAGTATGAGGCAATTGCTTCGATGTTTGATGACTCTGAGATAAAAGAAGAAGTCGAAAAGCTGAGGGTCATTGTCTCTTCAACTTCGGCGTCTCAAATCAGAGAGAAGGGTCCGATCTCTGAAGGCTTCGCTGAAGCTATCGCAACTATTGGTAAGAACATTGGCGATCTATCTGGAGTAAGCGCAGACGGACGTGTAAAACGACAGTTGAAATTTGAGGAAGCTGCATAGCGCAAACAACAAATAGGTGAGAACTTTCTCTTTCTCACTTGTTTGTTCTATGAGTTCAATATTTAAATTCTTAAAACACTGAAGAAGGAGAAAGTAATGCCAATCGATATGAAAATTTCAGATATAGATAATTTCGTTGAAAGGTCTATCCTGAATAAGTGGTCAGTGCTCTTAACGGGCGCACCAGGCGTTGGAAAGACGTTTAAAGTACTTGAGGTAGCAAAACGGCTAAAGTACGACGTACTGGTAGAATATACGTCAATGAGCGACCCAACAGATCCCAAGGGAATGCCGTTTCCATCGAAAGACGGAACTCGTGCTGATCTGTTACCGATTGGTATGATGGCAGATGCATTTGCGGCAACAAAGCCAACAGTGTATTTTCTAGATGATATTGGTAATGCACCGCCAGCAGTTCAAACTGCATACATGCATATCTTACAAGCAAGAAGTATTGCCGGTCGAAAACTTCCAGATTGCGTAAGTGTTATCGGTGCTACAAATAGAGTTTCAGATCGAAGCAATGTTTACAACATGGGAGAATCAGTTAAGAGTCGTTTTTGTACAATCGTTAACGTGATCAATACTGCTGATGATTTTATCAAATATGCTCAGTCAAAACCTGAAAAGTTTTCAATTCGAGATATTTCATTCATTAGAAGTAGACCAGATCTACTGCATGATTTTCAACCAACAAAAGAACTGGTCAACTCTCCATGTCCGCGGACATGGGAATATGTAGCAGATTTCTTTAGGGCGTATGATCCTGAACTCCCGCCTATGCCAGTAATCGCTGGAGCTATTGGTGAAGGGGCTGCAGCAGAAAGAATGGGGTTTGAAAGAATCTATAACGAGCTTCCAGATACTGCAAAGATTATTGAGAATCCAGAAGAGGCGGACGTTCCAGACAATCCGGCCATACGTTATGCGCTATGTGGAATGCTTGGAAAATTAGCCAATAAGAAAACAGTCAAGAATATCTTTACATATTTTGAAAGACTTGGCGGTGAGTTTGCAGTATTCGCCGGGCGTGATATGATTGGATATAATCCGGCGCTTATTTCAACAAAAGCATTTCGTGAATGGATTAAGATGCATCCAGAAATTACAATGGACTAGCATAGGAATAGTTTTAATTCAGAATGGCCACGATGCAGCGAAACGCAGTGTCAGTAAGAAAGTTATAAATAAACAGAATAAAAGAAGCCTCCCGGACCAGGGATGTGAATAAAGACCACACATTGGCAACAAGAAACCAATGTGAACTCATTATGTCACATCCTAGGTCCGGGATTATCTAACAAGTGAATTGAAACTGAAAAGATCTTGATTCAGAAAGAATATGTATAGCGAAACACCATATTGAAAATAGATATAAATTATAAATGCAAAAGAAAGCAAGTTGCACCCAGACGACTCGCACACTCGTAATCGTTGCAAAAGAACAACAGATTACGACATTGCGAAGCGTCTCGGGCATCTGATTAACAAGTGAATCAAGAGATGGTTTAGATATCCAGTAGTGGATGATGACATGAATCGTGTCACTAAAAAGAAATGAAAATAGCAAAAAGAATAAACGGAGCTGGGATATCACTACCTACTCACTGGGCATTTCAAGGCACAGACATTCATGCCCAGTGCAACGGTAAGATATCCTCAGCTCTCTGTTCCAAAGTAAACCATTTTTAATACGCAATTTAGATTATACATATATGCTGTGATTCGCAGCAGTAGCAATGTTGCAAAATAGAAGGACGGAATACTCTAAAATATCACAAGTAAATTGCAAATAAAAGACTTAGAAAAATAAGTAGCGACAGCGAATCGCTAGCGCAAGAAACAAACGTATAAATAGTAGAGATTATTAATTCCTGCCCGCGTCGTAAGAAACTAACGACGCGGGCAGAACTCTCTAGTAAGTCAAAAAAAACATAGCTCAGAATCGTCGAAAGACATGAATGGTGAAACGCCATTTGTATAAAATCAATGGCAAAAAGTAACAACTATGCCCATTGAGTAGGGAACCACCTAGTTTTAAATCTCACAGATTAACCATAATACAACCTATGTTTAATTTGCTCAATATAAAACTAGGCTCAAGTGAGCTTAAGGAAAACACCAGATATCTCAGAATCGTCGAAAGACATAGATAGCGAAACGTTATCTACCAATACGTAATGGCAAAATACAAAACAATCACCCTATTTTAAGTAACCGGAGCGGCTACCTGTAACTTTTCAGTATGCAAAGTTTAAACTTCAAAACTTCACATATGTTACAGATAGCCTCAAGTGAGATAATCAAAAAAAACCCAGATCGCTTAGAAGCGAAACATAGCGAAACGCTACGAAAAATGAAACAGCAGAAGACACGAAGCACAATTTAAAAATACTGTCCAACAGTGCTATGGCACTTGTAGCAGAAGAACTACAAGTCTGCCTCTAGCACAATGGACATGATTTTTACAGCAAGTGGGTAAAGCATACAATGACTCAGATCGTTTGATCGCGAAGATGTAGCGTTAACGCTATACAACAATATAAGACAACAGATAACAAAAACATGCAAATCAATGAGTACCAGCAAACCGCCTTCACGGTTATACAAACTTCTCGACCGTGCGGCGGAAACGCTGGTACTCATCTTATGTGACTAAAGTGAGTCAAAATAAAGATCCAGGATGCCAATGCGGCGGTATGGCGAAAACGCTCATACAGTATACCAATGCAAATAATAGAAAAGATTATAAACACAGTGGCCCACCGAACCTCGGAAAACTAGCGAACAATCAAAGATTCCACGCCAGTTTATCCGGTTCTACGGCCCAGTGTCAACAAAGCTGGATCGATATAAAAAGGATAATATTATGAATGCAACAGATAAAATTGAACGTGCAAAAGCATACCTTGCTTTCCATAAAGTTTTCTGGGGTATGCTGTGCCTAAGACCAAAATATATAGAAGATCCAAATATACCAACAGGATGGACAGACGGTCGTCGTGTAGGATATAATCCAACATGGATAGAAAAAATACCTCTCAAGCAGGTTATTACTTTCATAGCACATGAAACAGGTGGCCACATCGCACTAATGCACCCGTTACGAAGAGAAAAGCGAAACCATAAATTATTCAATATAGCATGTGACTACGCAATTAATCCAATTTTAACAGATGATGGATTTGAACCGATTGACGGCTGGCTACATGAAGATAGATTCAGGAGCATGTCGGCGGAAGCGATATACAACATATTAATTGATGAACTTCCAAAAGATAAAAATGGTGATCCAACAATGCCAGATGAAGATGAACAAGGAGCCAGTGTTGCATCGAGCGATAATGGTAGCTCAGATAGCCAAGGAGAACAAGAACAAGATACGAAAGTTTGCGGTGAAGTAAGAGATATGAAAAATGAAGATGGCAGCGACTTGAACGATCAGGAAAAACAAGAAGCTGAAATTGAACAAAAAGTATTCGTTGCACAAGCTGCTTCTCTTGCTAGAACAGCTGGAAAAATGCCAGGGTCGCTAGAACGTATTGTGAGCAATATTGTAAATCCTACCGTTGATTGGAAGAAAGAGCTATTGCATTTCGTAAAAGAGTTACAGCGAAATGATTACTCGTGGCAACGTCCAAATAGACGATTTATATCACAGGGTTTATATCTACCAACACTTCAAAGCGAAGGGACGATGAATATTGCAGTAGCAATAGATACATCTGGATCCGTCAATCAAGAAGAACTAACGCAGTTTGCAGCAGAATTAAATGGAATTAAACATGAAGCAGCGGCAAAAATTACAAGACTTTGTTGTGATACGAAAATCCACGGTGAAAGGGTTTTCGATGTTGATGAAGATATTGAAATTGAAGCCCTTGGTGGTGGAGGTACAGATTTTCGCCCACCATTTAAATGGATTGAGGAAAATTCAGAGGATGATATAGCTGGAATGATCTACCTTACAGACGGATGGTGTAATAGTTTTCCAAGTGAAGAGCCAGACTATCCAGTAATTTGGGCAATCACTGAACAGGGAGATTATGGAAGAAATAACTTCAATCCACCATTTGGTACAATAGTGAACGTTGAAATAAACAAATAGAGATATGCCTGCAATAAAGTTTAGAAAAGCTATAATGCGATGAATCGTCGCAAAATAGAGAAAAGGCAAAGTAATAACAAAGATTTAAGATATCGCCGTAGTGCCCATTGCATTTCAGAGTTACGGAATAAATCCTTTAACACTTCATGCATAGGGCCCACAGGCGATATCTATCAAGTAAACAGCAGGCAAACAAAGGCTTAGATAAAGTTTAAAGTGCAGCGAATCGCAGCATCAACAATAATATTGAAATAATAACAAAACAAAAGACAGGATGACACCGGTACCGTTCCCCAGCACTCCTCATCACAAAGAACGATAATTCGTGCTGGAGGATCTAACCCGTGGCATCCTACTCATCGAGTAAGCCGAAGAAAAACCAGCTTAGAAAATTGCAAGCATATGGCGAAACGCTACATGTAGACAAAATAGAAAATAAGAAAGCTAAAACGACAAACACAGACTAGCCGGCTTTCCACTAAAAGAAAAAGACGTTACAAGACCGGCTAGCAGAATTTGCCATCAAGTGAGCTGCTCAAAGCTAAAGCTTTTTCGCTTCCTGTTTTACAGAAACTCGCCTAACTCTAAAACTAGACATTAGGACTTACTGTTTCTCCGCAGGCTTTTGTTAGCATTCCGCAACTCCTGCGGTAGCTTGGTTTAAAATATTCTGAGCTGCGTTAATGTCTCTGTCTAAAATTGTTTGACATCCAATGCAAAACCATTTTCGCTCTGATAACTTTAGATCTTTATTAATGTAGCCGCAATTGCTACAAGTTTTGCTACTTGGAAAAAAAGTATCTATTTTGAATACAATACCTCCGTTCCAGATAGCTTTGTATTCCAACTGTCTGACAAACTCAGCCCAACCACTGTCTCCTATAGATTTAGCAAGACAATGGTTTTTCATCATATTGCTAACTCTTAATGTTTCAGTGCCTATAAGGCTATATTCTGAGGTAAGCGAATCAGATTGCTTATGTAGAAAATCCCTACGTGCATTGGCTAAATGTTCATGTTTCACAGCAAGATGAAGACGGGCTTTACGTCTATTGGCAGAATTCTTTTTTGTTTTGCTCAATTTACGTTGAGCGATTTTTATAGCACGCTCAGCTTTTTTTAAAAGCTTGGGATGTGGTACTTTAGTGCCTTCAGATGTAGTATAAAAATTTTTCAAACCCAAATCAATTCCTATCTTGCTATCTTTATTCGTGTGAGCTGTAACGACTAAGTCTATTTGACATAGTACAGATATAAAATACTTACCGGTCTTTGTTTTCGACACGGTAGTGGATTTCTGGATTCCTTCAAGAGGTCTATGAAATACTGTTTTAACGTAACCCACTTTAGGGAGATAAGTCATGTTATTTTGAAATTTAACTCTTTGAGGATACCTTATGGATTGTTTGTCGTGCTTTTTCTTGAATGAAGGGTAACCTGCTCTTCCTTCAAAGAAATTTTTATAAGCAGTAGCTACATCTTTAGCCTTTTGTTGTAGTACTTGAGAATCAGCTTGAACTAGCCAATTTGTCTCATCATTACACTTTAGTCTGGTTATGCGGCTAGAGCTATCTTTAAAAGATAAACTTTTGCCAGTCTCTTTATAGTAATCCTTATAGGCAGATAATGTTGAGTTGTATGCAAATCGGGCATGTCCAAACTGTATAGTCAGCTTATATTGCTGTTCTATATTTGGGTATATTCTATATTTCATGCCCTTAAGTATTTTCATCATTTGCCTTTTTGGTCTATTATGTATTGTTTAACAGTATTTAATGAAACTACACCTACTGTAGATATAAACTTATGTCTAGTCCACAGACAAGGAAGTTTACGTTTTAGTATGGGGAATTCTTTTCTTAATGTGCTAGAAGCATACCTTTTTATTTTAGCAATTATGCTAATTATGCCAATTTGGGGGTTAGCATCAAGCAGAAGGTGTACATGATCTGGCATTATTTCAAGCTCTATTATAACATATCCATACTCTTTTTGTTTTTCAACTAACAGCTCCTTGAGTCTGATGTCTATACCGTCAACTAAAACACTTCGACGGAACTTAGGACAAAAGATAACATGGTATTGACAGCTATATACTAAATTGTCAGTAGTTCTATATTTCTTATCAGGTGTATTTATTTCCATGAAAGCATTATATACATTATAGTAGAATTGTCAAGTGTAGCTATCAATAAAAATAGTTAAAGGAGAAAAGAATTTATATTATAAATTTAAAGAATTAGGCTTTATAAGCCAAAAAAGTATAGCATAAGTTGCAGCAGCTTAGATCACGGGAAACCGAGATAAGGCGTTTCGCTTTATAATTAAAAACAATAAGAAAATGAAAAAGAGAGAATCGAAAGAATTGTTACCGGCCCATCTGGTTCCACGATTGTTGCACAAATAACAACAATCATTCACCAACGGCAGGTAACAACTTTCAAAACAAGTGAGCTGCTCATTTAAAAGAATTTGGAAAATTGCAATAACATGGCGAAACACCATGACATTAAAAAGATTAAATACAACAAAGCAACACATAAAAATGGAATCTGAAGACCAATACGTCGTTAACTCATGAAAAACGCTTTCACGTGTTAACACTCCTGGTCTCAGAGTCAGTTTTATGTACAAGCAAATTCTTTTTTTTTATTTGTAATTAATTGAATATTAAATCAATTAAGGGGGCAACATCGATGAAGATTCGAGAAAAATATGCAGAGGTAGATGAACTCGTAAAGGCAACTAAGAAAGTCCTTGAAGTTACATCTCATGATAAGGCTGATTATCATACGTTTACAATTCCAAAGAAAAGCGGTGGTAATAGGACAATCTGTGCACCAGCAGAAGGTTTGAAAGCATTCCAAAAATTGCGGCTTCTTCAGATTTATATGAAAACAAAACGGCCATTCTATGCACACGGTTTTGAACGCGGCCGGAATATTTATACAAACGCAAGGATCCACTGTGGTAAAAAGCATATCATGAATATTGATATAAAAGATTTCTTCCCAAGTTGTACGGTGCAAGAAGCAAGAAAGCTTCAGATGCCTGCAATGGATACATGGGAGTATGCAAAGGATGGTAAGCTGCCACAGGGTGCTCCTACTTCTCCTGCGATTGCTAACCGTATTATGTCGTCCTCAGACAATCGTATCGTCTTCATGCTTAGAAAATTCATTAGTGACGACATTAGATACACACGTTATGCAGATGATATAACTGTCAGTAGCAATAGCCGTGCTATTTTCAGCCGTGCTGCCTATGAGATTATTGAAAAAGCTTTAGAAAAAAAGGGTTTCAAGATCAATAAGAAAAAAGTTCGTAGGATTAGCAGCGGCAAACGTCTGGAAGTTACAGGTCTTGCTATAAACTCTGGTAAGCCGACTGTGCCAAAGAAATTCAGACGCAATATTCGTGCTGCCGTTCACAATGCTTTTTACAATGGAATTGGCGGTGCTGAGAAAACAACGCTAGAAGGACAGATCAGTCATATCGCATTGTGCCATATGGGCGAAGCTAAGAAACTGCTGAAGAAATTGTCATGCGCAAAAGTTACGAATACACCTCAAGGTGAAATATCAACAGCCAAAATTGTTGGTTCTACGTCTGAACCAATAAGAAAAGTTGCTTAACAAATAATAATACATAAGTTTGCATTGACAAAGGTACGCCGATAGAGTATTGCTTAAATAGACTATAAACAATGAAGATTGTTCATTAGAAAGGAAAAAAGAATGTCAGCGTCAAGCAGCAGAGCAACTTCTACACCAATGAAAGAAGATGAAGCATGGACTGTTCTTTCCGACAACTGCTTTATCGATGATGAGAATAAACGTTTAATAAATGCATTTAAGACAGTGAGACGTTTGTATTTAAGGAAAGATGAAAAAATCTTAAAGCTCACAAAAAAGTAAGGATTACATATGAATGCTATAGAAGCCAGAGATATTCCAGACGCATGGTATCAAGCCGTAAGGCACGTTCTTGAGAATGGAAAAGATTATGTAGTAGAGCGTGGAAGTTTTGCTGGCCACAAGAGACGTCAGATTCCATTTTTTGCAATGGTCATAAGTCATCCAGAATCAAGACCTCTCGGCGTTACATACCAGGATAATGTTATATCAACAGATGATGCAATATTTAACTATTATCTTCAACTGATAAGCCCAAAGATAGAACCAAATGAAGCATATACATATGGAGAAAGAATCTCGCTACATCTTCCTGAAGTAGCAAAAATGTTACGAGATACTCCAAATACGAATCAGGCAATAATAGAAGTTGGAAAACCACAGGATGTATCGCTTGAAGATCCTCCATGTCTTAGACTTGTAAGTTGGAAAATAGTTAATGATACATTGCAGCTTAGCGTATTTTTTAGGTCGTGGGATGTGGTAAACGGTCTTCCTTTTAATCTTGGTGGACTTCAATATTTGAACGAAACAATCGCAAATTGGATTGACGTAAAACCAGGGAAGCTTATAGCATATTCAGATGGGCTTCATGCTTACGATATGTCTTTCGGCGTACTTGGCGAACAATTCATGTAAAGGCATGGAGCACATAAGGAGTCGCGATGTCAAATAGTACAACAAGATCAGGCGGTATTGGGATTACAGGATTCCTTGGAATTCTGTTTATCATATTAAAGCTTACAGGCGTAATTACTTGGTCGTGGTTGTGGGTATTGGCTCCTATATGGATTCCGATGGCATTGGCAGCAATCATAATGATTGGAGCCTTGGCGTTCATGGGTCTTATGCTGTTAGTTGTATTATGGAAAGGATAAACAGAGTAATTATTATATTGCTTTAACTTCTTTTCGATTGTGTGTGTTAACATCTGAGTCTGACAAGTCTTGTTGTTGCAAACAATCACTTGCAATCGAACTGCGCTTAATCCCAGCAGCGTTAAATGTTGGGACTCGTAATCTTCAGGGGAAGCTCCTGAACGCTTCTTATCAGTGTGGCGGTCATAAACTGTAAAGTGCATGTGGTATGCACGATGAAGGTACCTCCGGAGGAGTTTTTGTGAAAGATCTCCTCCGGAGCACATGCATACCATTGTGTATGAGTTAGAATTATTATATTGACGCGGGAAGGCAAGGTTGCCCGCTGGGCTTCATACGCCTGGTTTGG
>Ga0208647_1000160_pt1 | contig 25753 bp, 36 predicted proteins | sample AntAceMetag02UKA_FD_184765 | JGI IMG/M metagenome (GOLD analysis project Ga0208647, IMG submission 184765) | Saline lake microbial communities from Ace Lake, Antarctica - Antarctic Ace Lake Metagenome 02UKA (SPAdes) (version 2) | ecosystem: Environmental > Aquatic > Non-marine Saline and... | reverse complement strand
AGATTAATAAGTTCCTTTTCTAAAGGATTATTGTATTGACTTGTGAGTACGATTTGCGTCATACTCACATCAATACCTTTGAATTCAACTAATTTTCGGTTTTATGTTTGGAACTTAGGACAGAGCCTTGATTAGGCAAAAATTTATAAATGGTAATTAATAGTTATTTTTACTCGTCATCATGCGATTCGTCTCTTGTAAATTTTTGTATATTGTTATGCGTTTATTTGTGTTGTGTGTTGGGTTATGTTGAAATGGTAAAGAAGATAGAAGATAAGAAAATAGATTGGAAGTATAATCTTAGTGAGTACTGGGACGCTTTGCGGAATTATAAGGGATTACTTGGGCTTTTGATATTTGTTGTTGTGCTTGTTGAGTTGATGCAGGTTGTTCCGAAGTTTTTATTTAAGGAAATTATTGACAAAGGGGCATTGTTTGTGGATGGTAGTTTTGGCTTAGAAGAGTTTTCTTTTCTTTTGATTGTTATTGCTGGACTATATATTTTGTCTAATACTATTCAAGTTATTTCTATTTGGTTTAGATCTGATACCTTGGCAAGATTAGAAGTTAGAATGATTACTGATTTGAAGATGAAATATTTTAAACATATTTTAAAGTTGGATCACAATTTTCATTCTACTAATAAAACCGGCTCTCTTATTTCTAGAATAAATAGAGGAGTTGCATCTATTGAAAGGGTTACTGATGCTATCGTTTTTAATTTTGCTCCAATGATGTTACAACTGATAATTGTTTCCTTGTCGCTTGCTTATTTTGATGTTTCTTCTGCTGTTGTAATTTTAGTTATTGCTGTTTGTTTTGTTGGAGTTAGTATTTGGATTCAGAGGAAGCAGGCGCCTTTCAAGATTGATGCGAATAAGTCTGATGACAATGAGAAGGCTAGTATTAGTGATGTTTTTACTAATATTGATTCAGTTAAATATTTTGGGAAAGAGAATTGGATTATTGGAAATTTTAGAAAATTGGCAAAGAGAACGGAGGTTGCGAGTTTTAAGTATTGGAGATATTTTTCTTGGATGATGGCTGTGCAGGTTTCTGTTTTTGCTATAGGAACAGTTGCGTTGTTAGTTTTTCCTATCTTGAAATTTTTAGATGGTGCACTTAGTATTGGAGAGATTGTTTTTATTTATACTATTTATGGAAATTTAATGGGACCTATGTGGCAGTTTGTCTACGGTATACAGGGATTTTATAGATCTATGGCCGATTTTCAGGACTTGTTTAATTATGGAAAGATTGAGAGTAATATTAAGGATGCGGAGGGTGCTGGGAAGATGAATATTGAGAAGGGTGAGATTGAGTTTCGAGATATTGATTTTGGTTATAATAAGCGAAAGATTTTCAAGGATTTTGATTTGAATATTCCGGCTCAAAGTAAAGTTGCTTTTGTTGGGCATTCGGGTTGTGGAAAGTCGACGCTTGTTAATCTGTTGTATCGGTTTTATGATGTTGATAAGGGTGCGGTTTTGATTGATGGCGAGGATGTTCGGAATTTCAAACAGGAGAGTTTGCGCGGTGGGATGAGTGTTGTTCCTCAGGAATGCGTTTTGTTTGATGACTCTATTTGGAATAATATTAAGTTTAGTAATCCTCGGGCTAATTCAGACGAGATTCGTAAAGCGATTAAGTTTGCGCAGTTGGATAAAATTATTTCCGAGATGCCTGAGAAGGAGCGGACGATTGTTGGAGAGCGTGGAGTTAAGCTTAGTGGTGGGGAGAAGCAGCGGGTTTCTATAGCTAGGGCTATTTTGGCGGATAAGAAGATTTTGGTTTTAGATGAGGCGACGAGTGCTTTGGATAGTGAGACTGAGTTTGAGATTCAAGGAGCTTTGGTTAAGTTAATGGAAAACCGAACTTCGATTATTATTGCACATCGGTTGTCTACTATTATGCATGCGGATAAGATTGTTGTTATGAAGCGAGGAAATATTGTCGAAATGGGAACTCATGGGGTTTTGCTTCGTAAGAAGGGAGAGTATGCTAGGCTTTGGAAGCTGCAGAAAGGCGGGTACATTAAATGATATTCATAAATGATTTTACGAAAGGTTTTGAAAGGGAGAATTTGTTTGAGAATGTTAACTTAGTGATTCATCCTGGTAAGCGTATTGCTTTGGTTGGGAAGAATGGTGTTGGGAAATCTACTTTTTTGAGATGTTTGGTTGGGCAGGAGGATTTTTCTGGGAGGATAGTTTGTGAGGGTGTTAAGATTAGTGTGATGGAGCAAGAGAGTAGTTTTGATGATTTAGATAGGACGTTTGGAGATTATATTGAGGATAAGAAAAAGCTTTTGGAGGATAGGAAAACTAGTATGGAGCAGAAGATGGGGGAGTCGGAAGTTTATGAAGACGAGGAGAAAATGACTTCTTTGATGGATAGGTATAATCTTCTTTTGGCAGAGGAGTCTTTGGATCCTGAGGATGAAAGGCTGATTGATATTTTGGGAAAGTTGAAAGTTGACGAAGGTGTTTTGTCTCAGAAGATAAGCGAGCTTAGTGGTGGGCAGAAGGTTAAGCTTAGGCTTGCGGAGTGTATTGCGAAGAGGGCTGATGTTTATTTTATGGACGAGCCGACGAATCATTTAGATTTGGAATCTTCGAAATGGTTAGAGAATTATATTAAGGAAAATATTGAATCTTTGATTGTGATTTCGCATGATCGGTATTTTTTGGATGAGATTGTTAATGAGATTTTGACTATTGAGGATAAGAAGTTCGGGAAATATTCTGGTAATTATAGTGATTATGAAGCGGCCGAGGTTTTGCGGTTTAATTTGATGAGGCAGAAGTTTAAGAGTGCGACTCGGAGGAAGGCGAAGTTGATGGAGTCTGTGGCTAAGAATCGGCATTGGGCTTCTATTAATTGTAGTCGGTCTTTGAAATGTTTGGCGGATAGGCTTGAGCGTGAGGCTAATAATATTGTGATTGGGTTGAATCCTGATGATTTGATTATTGATGTTGAGATTGATTTTCCGAATAAAAAGTTGCATAGGTGCGAGGTTTTTCGTTTAAGTGATGCTGTTAAGAAGTTTGGAGATAAGGTTATTTTTGATGGGGTTGATTTGTCTGTCGATCATGGTGAGAAGATTGCTGTTATTGGTGGGAACGGGGAGGGTAAGACTACTCTTTTGAGGATTTTGATGGGACTTGAGGCTTTGAGTGATGGGTCTGCTAGTCGTCGGGATAGTTTAAAGATTGGTTATTTTGATCAGGAGCTTTCTGGGGTTAGTGGAAAGAAGAGTGTTGCTGATTTTATTGAGGAGGAATGCAATCGGGATATTGATGTTTTGAGGACTACGCTTTCGCAGTTTGGTTTTGATGATAAGTTTTTGACTCAGAAGATTGGGAAGCTTAGTGGGGGCGAGAAGGGTCGGCTTAATTTGCTTAGGATTACTTTGGATGATAGTGAGGTTTTGTTGTTGGATGAACCTACTAATAATTTGGATATTCATTTGAAGAATTCTTTGGAGAGGGCTATTAAGAAATTTCCTGGGACTGTTATTGTGGTTTCTCATGATCGATATTTTATGGATAGGGTTGCTACTCGGATTTTGGATGTTGGGGATGGGAATATTTTGAGTTATGAGGGAAATTATTCGGAATATGTTGAGATGAAGGAAGAGGAAGTCTTATAAACTATAGTTGTTATATATTAACTAATATGGATAAATATAAACTTAAGTTTACGCGACTTCAGAATGAGATTTTTCGGTTGCTTTGTGTTAGGGTTGGAAGTAAATTGAATCAACGAGAGATTGCTGAAGGGCTTGGAGTTTCTCCTACTGCTATTTCTAAGGCTCTTGTCTTAATGGAGAGAGAGGGTGTTGTCGTTGTTGAGAAGATTGGGAAGATGAATTTGATGGCGATTGAGTTAAATCGGGATGATGAAAGAGTGATTTGGATGAAGAGGGTTGAGAACTTGAAGATGATTGGTGGATCTGGGATGGTTAATTTTTTGGAGGATAAATTTCCGGGGTGTGCTGTTATTTTGTTTGGGAGTTATGGATTTGGTGATGATACTGTTAGATCTGATATTGATATTGCCATTGTTGGATGTAAAGAGAGTATTCTGGATTTGAGAAAATATGATGAGTTTTTTGAGAGGGAGGTTCGAGTTAATTTTTATGATTCGCTTGGGGATATTGATAAGAATTTGAGAAATAATCTCATTAATGGAATTGTTCTTGCGGGTGGTGTTAGGTTATAATGGTTGTTAAAGATTTTGATTATTATATTAAAAAGGAGATTGTTGTAAGGCGTCCTGTTAATATTGACCGTTCGGAATCTTTGTTTCGTGAATCTGAAGATAGTTATTTTTCTTTGATTGAATGTGTTGACTCTGTGGGTATCCATTCTCGAAATTCCAATATGATTATTAAAATGGCTTATGATGTTATCATGGAATTAATTAGGGCGCGTATGTCGTCTGATGGATTTGTGTCCTCTGGATATGGAGCTCATGAAGCGGAAGTTTCCTATTTGGGTGAATTGGGTTTTTTGAGATCCGATATTTTATTTGTGGATAAGTTGAGATATTTTAGGAATGGTATTATGTATTATGGGAAAGTATTTGATAGAAATTATGCGATTAGTGTTTTGGATTTTATTAAGAGGGTTCGGGAGGATCTGATTAAAGATGATTAGGGCGATTTTTTTTGATTTTGATGGAACGATTCTTGATACTCGTAAGTTAGCTGAGGATGCTTTGGTTTTGACTTTGGATGAGTTGGAGTTGGAGTATGATAGGGTTGAGGCTTTTGGTTTGTTGGGTGTTAAGATGCGGTTGATTTTGGTGAAGTTGGGACTTGAGGCGGAGAAGATTGAAGATGGGCGGAAGTTGTTTTACAAACATTATAGTGATGAAATGTTGAGATCTGGGGCTGAGCCTTGTGTTTCGCTTGAGCCGCTTTATGAGATGATGAATGATTATACTTTGATTGTTGTGTCTAATTCCGATATGGGGTTTTTGAAGGCTGCGATTGAGAAGATGGAAATTGGGGATTTATTTGAGGGTGTTTATGGGGCTGAGGTTGGAAAAAGTAAAGATGATGTTTTGAAGAGGGTTTTAGGAGAGCGAGGTTTTATGGCTGAGGAAGGTGTTTATGTTGGGGATAGGTTTTCGGATGTTAATTTTGGGAAGAAGGCTAGGATGAAGACGGTTGCTGTTTCTAATGCTTGTTCTTGGTCTACGCGGGATGAGTTGGAGAAGGAGAGGCCGGATTTTGTTGTTGAGGATTTTGTTGGATTGGGGAAGGTTATAGGAAAGTTGTGAGATATCCATAGATTATGATTCCGATTGCTCTTGGTATTAGACCGTAAAATATGAAGTTTTGTTTTGAGAAGTTCATTGCGCCGAATAATACTGGTAGGTAGGGGAGAGGAGATATTGCTGCTAGAGGGATTATAATTTTTCCGTATTTGTTTGTTAGATGAGTTAGGGATTCTATCGATTTTTTTGAACTCATAAGGTTTACGGCTTTGCACATGTATTTTTTTCCTAGAGCGAATCCTAAGATTGAACCTGCTGTTGAACCAAGTATTGTTATTAAGATTGCTAGCGTTGTTGGAATTCCTGCTATGATTGCGGCTGCGAGTGCCATTGCTGGGGAAAGTATTTGTGGGATTAGGTCTAGGAGGAATGAGGAGAAGAACAGGGCTGCGATTCCGTAGGTTTGGATTTGGTTTGAGGTTGTTTGTTCTAAAGCTTCGGGGTTTAGGAATGTGCATATTATTAGTGCCAGGGAAATTAGTGTTATTAGCGTCGCTGTGAATTTTATTAGTCTTTTAGTTATTTGTTTTTTCATTGATTTGGTTTGATGCTTTTAGGATGTTTAGTTCGAGATCTTGATTTTTTTTGAGGAATTTGTTAAAGAGAGTTTGTATTGAGTTGTCTTGTTTTCTTGGAGTTCCTTTTATGTTTTTTAGTTTGGCGTAGAGTTCTATTTCTTTGTCTGAGAGATAGAGAAGAGGTGAGGGTTTTGATTTGTGATTAAAGTTTCCTTTGATTATGTTTTTGAATATATCTTCTGCTTCGCTTGATAAGTTGCTGGTTAATGTATTTGGTTTTGTGATATATCCTACTTGGAATTTTGTTTCTAGGATTTGTTTCAGTACTTGGGTGTTTATGTCATTAGATTTTTTGAGTGTGATAACTTTGTTTTTTGGAAGTAGATTGAATTTTCTTATTGTTCGGAAAACTTTTCTTTCTACGTAATTTATGAATTCTGATTTATTTAGTTCTCTTTGGTTGGTGAATTTCCAGACGACGCTTCGCGAGTTTTTGGTTTTTGGTTTTTGGTTTTTGGTTGTTTTTGCGCTCTTAATTCGCGCGACTTGACTATTGTTTACCATTATAATTTGAATTTATTGAATTTATTTCTTTCTTCTTCGTTGTCTCCGGTTGAGTATGCTTTTTGCAAATTTAGTGCGTCTTGCTTTCCTGAATCTTTGGAGAAATATATTGCTGGTTTTCCTATTTCGTCTGGGATGTGGTTTTGGAATGTAGATATTATTTGGGATTCTTTGGCGTCTCTGGCTACGACTAACCAGATGTTGTCGATGTAGAAATGTCTGCCTATTGTTGTCAGGGAAAGTGTTTTTTCTGTTATTAGGTTTTTTTCTAGAAGGTGTTTTAGCCTTGCTGCTGGAGATTTTTCGCAGAGGAAGCATCCGCCTCCTGGTGTTGGGTATCTCATTTTGTAGGATTCTGCTAAGGCAATTTGTTCTTTTCTTCCTCTGCCTGTTATTGCTAAAAGTTTTTCCCTATCTACTAATCCCGATTTTTCCATTTCAGTTTCTCTTAATTTTTTTGCACAGAGTGGACGAAGTATTTCGAAGCCCAGTTGTTCGTCGATTGTTTTCATTGCTGAGCCAATTTGGGACATTGGTCTTTGACCGATTACTTCGCCTGTTGCTATTACTTCTATTTTATGTTTATCTGCGTATTCTTTTGCTTTTTTGAACATGAATATTTTACAATCTTTGCACGGGTTGATTCCGACGCCGGTTCCGTGTTGTGGGTTTTTTAGGATTGCTAGGTATTCTGTTAGGAGGGGATCTTTTTGTACGTTGAATGTTGTTAGTTTTACTTTGTCTGTTTCTATATCTTGGAGGAGGTTGCAGCCGTTGCAGCCGAATGGGAGGATGAAGTGGATTGCTTCGATTTGGAAGTCTTGTTCTTGGAGAAGTTTGATGACTAATCTAGAATCGAGTCCGCCGGAATAGAGAACCAAAGCGAGCTTTGGTTCGGTCTTTGGTCTTTGGTCTTTGGTCTTTGGTTTTACGACTTGCTTGGATAGATCTTTCATAAAGAGAGAGATTAAAGGAGATTTAAGAAGTTTTAGATTTCCGCTAATATCACGACATAATTTTTGCCGTACTTCTTTGAACACTTTGGACAGGTTGGGTAGTAAAAATATAAATGTTTCAGGGTCTTGTTTTTACTTTTGACATATTCTTCTGTTTCCTTGATCCATTTTTTCATATTTTTGTATGAACCTTCGAATACTTTTGCTATAAATGTTCCGGAAACTTTTACGTCTAGTGCGCCTTTGATTGGTTTTTTTGCGCTAATGTAAACATTGGAATAGAATAATGATTTTTCGTCTGATAATACAATCATATCTTCGTCATATGCTTTTGCTAGTTTTAATTTTTCGACGTTTTGTTTTATTATGCCGCCGAAGTTAAGTGGGATGTGGAAGAATGAGAATACCTTATCTTTGACAAATAGTTTTCGCTTCCATGTTATTTTTTTATTGTTCCATTTCTTTGGATTGAATTCTGGACAGCAGTTAGAATCACCTTCTTTCATGTTTGATAAAGTTGATTGTTTTATTTAAAGGTTTTGGTAGGCTCCCTTTTAGAAAAAGGTTCCCTGGAATCAAAACTTAGTTAGTGATTTTTCAAATTACATTTTCTAATAAAAAATGAAATGGGAACTATCTAATTTGTGTACCTGAGCAACTGAACTTTAGTAGCCGCCGTATGCTTCTAGTTCTTGTGAATATCCCTTGTGTTCGAAGTCGAAGTTAAAGATGAAAAGAAATTGTGCTGTTGCTCGGACGCCTAGGCCGGCTTCTTTTACTAGGTTGTGGAGGTGGGTTGTGAAGCAGAGTGGGCAGATGTGGACTGACGATCCGCAGGCTACGCAGGGTTTGGATTTTGCTTTTTGGGAATTGTGGTGTTTCATAATTGGGTTTAGTTTTGCTTTCAACTCTTATGTTCTGGGAATTTTTTTGACCAGGTTAGGAATGCTTTGGCTAGGCAGTTTGGGCAGAGTGGATGGGTGATGTCGAGTCCACAATTTAAGCAATCGTTGTGGATGAAAGCTTCGCTTTCTGCTTGTTGCTGCGCGCTTGTTAGTTGCTTGTTGCTTCGCGCTTGTGTTGTTTGATTTGGCGGGATAGAGGAAATTTCTTTTTCAAGGTCATATGTCTGTTTAGCGACATTTCTTTTATTTTTCATAAGAAGTGTCGCGGTGTTAGTAAGAAATCTTGCCAGCAAACGCTAGGGATGTAGAATTGTTCCAGACGTAGTTCATCCTCTCTGCTTGCATGGATGTATTGAGATAAAGAAGTTTATATATTTTTGGGGTAGGCTGGCTTTGTTTAATAAGTCCTAATATCAACCGACTTTCTAAACAGAAAATAAATTAAAAATCAGGGTTACAAGTTGGACAATATGATTTTCCTCTCTTTTCTAATTCACCGCATCTCTGCCCGTGACAAAAATCTAAATCACATTTGCATCCACCAAAATGTCTTATTAATTTTCCATCACACTTTTGGCATTTTTCTTCCATAATACTAATAATCATCTCGACTTTTTAAATTTCTTTATTTTATACAATTCTCGTCTCTTCTAAACTGAACTCCGCCTTAATCCCTAACTCGCAAATCTCGTGAATCACACACACAACATTATGACACAAAACTTTAATCAATAATTCATTAACTTGCGATGTCTTCTTTTTGCTCCTAACGGAATCTCCGAACTTTGATTTAATCATGTGAAAACAAGTCTCAACATTACTTCTTTTATTATAGTGTTTCATAAACTCATCATTCTTATACATAAAATAATGATACATTTTTTTCCAAACCATAGAACCCCTAGCCTTTCCAGTAACATTTTTCTTAAATGGGATAAATGGTATTGCTCCGTGTTCTTTTATTAATTCTAAATTCTTCTTTGAGGTGTAGGCTTTATCTGCCGATACTTCGGACATATTAAAATTCTCGGCTGTTTGTTCGATTAAGGATTTTAATTCGTTAGAATCGCTTGATGTTCCTTCTGTGATATTAACTGCGGTTATTATGTTGGTTTTTACACCAGAGTTTATATGAGCCTTCAACCAAACCTTATGCTTTTTATCTTTGCCCCATTTGTGGTCAAACCAACGAGCAAACCGAGAGGTAGAAAACCCCGAACTATCAATCGCAAAAGCAGTCTCAACTTCTCTTAATGGTGAAGCACTTGTTTTAATTAGAGTATCTAAGATAACTTTTATTTCCTCTCTGTTCATAAAATTAGAAATTGTTGAGTAGCTTGGGACAATATCAACTAAACCCATTTCTTTAGCAATCTTCATATCAGACATAAACCGCCTTAATGAAAAACCAGTATAAACTTTCATCACAGAGCCAAAAAGCATATCTGAAAAAGACAAGGTTGGGCGACCAAATTTATATTCTGGCTGTTCTGCATTAGCACACAAATCCTTTAACAACTTCATAAAAATTAATTTCTCGTTTGTTTGGGCTTTGTTATAAGCCGACCAGTTCTGTTCGTAAGTTACCTTAACTCCTTTAGTCTCTGTCAATCTTCCCTTCTCGTCAATTTGTCTTCTAATATAAAGTTCAACTGCGAAGATGTGTTTGCATTTTGATTGTCTATGTTTACAATCTGGGCAGTTACATTTTGGTTCGTGGTCATTATATTCTACAAGATAATTATTTTTAGAATCTGTTTGAGATGGGACTTCCCAACCTAGAGAAGTCTCTATTGGGCTACAAGATTTAAGAAGTTCTTTGGCTCTGTCTTCTCTCGTCATGTATTTCCATTCTTGTTTTTGTGTTTCCATCTTATATACCTAATAGGTATATACCCTTTATAAATATTATTGTGATGGAGTATACCCTTTAGGTATACATAACTATTATAATGTGTTTAGTCTTATATGATACAATAAACATATCTTTATAAACATATAAGAATATTAATAAGCATGGAAGATAGAGTTATCAGTATGAATAAAGAGGGGTTTGGTGTGAATGTTCTTATTGTGGGTCATCGTTGTTATCGTTGTAAACACGCTTGGGTTCCTAGAAATATAAGCGAAATTCCAGAGATATGCCCCAAATGTAAAAGTCCCTATTGGAAGAAACCTAAGACGAGGTTTACCAAGAAAGAGTTAAAGAAATTAAATAATAAAGGTAACAAGAAAAAATGAATGAGGGTATTATTTACCAAGGAGATAATTTAGAGGGTCTTAAAATTATGCCTTCAAATTCTGTAAATTTAATTTATTTAGACCCACCATTTTTTTCTGGAAGAAATTATTCTAAAGGTTTTTCAGAGGATGGAAATAGACAAGAATTTTCTGATAATTGGAAGAATTTGAAAGACTATCTTAGTTTTATAAAAAGTAGAGTTGAAGAATTACATAGAATTATCAAGGAAGATGGTGCGTTATATTTCCATTGTGATTGGCATGCAAGCCATTATATTAAAGTAATTTTAGATAATGTTTTTGGTTATGAGAACTTTAGAAATGAAATCTCAGTCAAGAGAATTAAAAAAAATGTTCATGAAAGAGTAGAGGCAAAAAAATTAAATGTTGGTTATGATGTTATTTTATTTTATGCAAAATCAAATAAACATTCAATTAATCCTCCAATGAAGAAAGATATTAAGCCTGATAGATGGCATAGTTTTGAAGCGTCTGAAATTCGTAGGGGTATGGATTATGATTTATTTGGCTTCAAACCAAAAAAGGGAAATCATTGGAGATGGTCTAAGGAAAGGGCAATGAAATCAATTAAGGAAGGAATATTGAGACCTAACCCACGAACAGGAAAACCAGAATATTTAATTCCTGCGAGTTCTGAATCATTATTAGATAACAACTGGGATGACCTTACCGCATATTCATTTAAGTTTGGTTATCCAACTGAAAAGAATGAAAAATTATTAGATAGAATAATAAAAATGTCTTCAAAGAAGGGGGATATTATTTTAGACCCATTCTGTGGATGTGGAACTACAATCTCTTCTGCATTTAGAAAGGATAGAAAATTTATTGGAATGGATTTATCTCCAAGTGCTTGTGAGTTAATGAAAAAAAGGATGGGAAGAATAAGGATTATTAAAAGTAACAAATTATTTTCTGATAGATTACAAAAAGTAATATTAAATTAATTATTATTCTAGAATTTCTTTAAAAACTTCTGTAACACCTTTCTTAACTGAAATTATTGGCTTAATAACCCTGTAACATGCCTTCCCTTGTTTTAGCCCACTATCATCATCAAAGCCCATTGCTTCGAAAACTTCTTTTGATGCCCCTCCAATTATATATACTTCAGCTTTATTTTTAATATTTCTTAATATTTCTTCATTTCTATATCTATGAATTATGGTAATATAAAAATCTTTTTCTGGTTCCCCTTTTTTATACTTAGTTGTATAACGACCGAGTAGTCTAAAAGCCCACGTAAGAACGCCACTAATAGTTAGTCGTGGACTTATTTGAAAAGAAGACCTAACCTCAATAGTTTTAGTCTTTCCATTAACTTCAATTTTAATATCCCTATGGGTTTTATGGTCTGTGAATGGTGTAGGCACTATTTTGGCATTTATTTTAAAATCAATAATAAGTTTTTTCAAATATTCTTTAACAACTTCTTCCGCAAGAACGCCAGCCACGTTATTAAAAATTATCTTATCCTCTCCCCTAATTTCGCCAGAGGGGTCGTTTTTATTTTGTTTTTTTTGCATCTTCCTTTCCTTTCCTTTCTACTTCATCTAAAAATTCTTTATCAAAAGAGTAGTTTAAGTCTGCTATAACATACTTGTAACCATTAAATTCTTCTTCTCTAAAATCCATAAGAAATCGAAGATATAACTTTATAAAAATCTATCTAATTGACTTATTAAACAAGGGCTACTTATTAAACAAAGCCGGGTAGGCTAGTTTTTCTAGTTTTTCGAATTCGGATCTTTTGGAATCTATTCCGGACAGTAGGTTTGTGATTTCTTTTGCTGCTTGATTTTTGACGTCAAGTGGGTGTATCTTTTTTTCTTTTATGGCTGTTTCTAATTCTTCGTAAGTTTTGAATTCTAGGTTGCCGCCGAATTTTTCTGGTCGCTCGATTATTAGGGATTCTTTTTTGTCGGAAAGTAGTGTGAAGGTAATTGTTTTTAGGAATGCCATTGTTCCGTTGTCTGGGTTTCCTTCTTCGAAGTCTGCTGATTTTATTTTTTTCTGGATTGTTTTTGCATCATCTAGTAATCCTATCTTTGAGGCTTCGACCGATGCGGACATTTTTTTGCCGACTAGACCTGGGATGAATGGTATCATGAGTTCGATTCGTTTTTTGTAGCCGAGTTTTGGAAGTTGTTCTCTAGCTAGGACGAAGATTTTTCTTTGGTCTACCGCTCCGATTTGCATATCGACTTTTAGGTATTCTTCATCGAGTGCTTGCATTAGTGGGTAGATGTAGCCTGAGAGTTTTGGTGAGTCGCCCATTTTTACGACTTCGGAAGCTGATTTGTGGCAGTCGTGAACTGAGGTGTTGCTTGAGATTTGGAATAGGTCTAGGATGTATTTTTTTGAGAGTTGGAAGTCTGAGCCTTTTACGAATTCCATGTTTTCGACTGGGGCACCTAGTGCTTTTATCATTAGGGGGATTATTTTTTCGTAGAATTTGTATCGGTGTTCTAGGAGTTCCCATGGTGTGTTGTCTAGGGCTGCGTGGAGGTCGGCTAGGAGGATTTTTACTTTGAAGCCTGCGTTTAGGAGGTCGGCTAGTTTGATTCCCCATGAGAAGTATCCGATGTGTGGAATTCCTGTTGGTGCGGTTCCGATGTAGACTGATGGTTGCTTTTTTTGTTCTAGAAGTTGGACGAGTTCGTCTTCTCCGATTATTTCGGCTGTGTTTCTTTTTATTAGGTTTAGTTTTTGTTCGGGGTTCATGATTAAGAATGACGATAGAAGTTTTTAAGGTTTGTTGGTAATTTAGTGTAATTATGTAATGACAATATTTAAATAAGAGTTTGAATTAATGTTTTTATGATTAAAAGTAATAATAGAATTTGGTTATATAAAGATGTTCTTGATAGTTTTAAAAGTAAACAAGGAAAAGGTACATATTCTGGAGTGTTTAAATCTGGAGAAGATTTATTGCTTTCTGATGGTAAAACAGTTTCTTATATTCCTATAGACAAAATAAAAAATAGTAGAACTGTTGGGTTTGATGAATTAACAGTTTTGTCTCGTGAAGATGACATATTGGATTTCTTAGATAGGAGCAATTATACTTCTCTTGGTAGTGTTAAAGTGAATGAGTTAAATAAATTATTGCTTGAAGAACACGTAGAGTTCTTAATTCATAAAACTCATCGTAAACTTAAACAACATGAATGTAGTCAAAGAGTTTATAATTGTTCGATAGCGCAAGGTTTGTTGTTGGGAAGGGATTATGACCATTGTGGTAATTGTATCAGTAATGAAGGAAAAGATGTTGATAATGTTAGAATGAATAAATATGTTTCAATGATTAAAAGAAAAGGAATAAATAAGCGAATGGCTGAAAATTTGAGTGATAAAATAAGAGGCTCATCAATGTGGCAATATTTTCCTCTTATCGGTAAAGATACAGTTAAATGGATGGGGCGAGTATTCGGTAATATTAAAATGGAAGTGTCTTATTTTGGAGAAAAAAACGAAGGGTTTTTTAGAGAAGTTGATAGTGGAAAGAGTAAAGATTTAATTAAAGAAAATGAATTGGCTAACCAGCATAAAATCTTTCATTTTTTTAACAGTGATTCAAATGTTAGGCTTATCAATATTTCTAATGTGAAAAGACAGGAAAAAAGAAATTGGCCTTCTGATTAATCAACACTCTTAACTAAACTATAAAAAGTCTTTTTATCTTGATTTGTTATGGAAGATTTATACGATGTTTTGATTTTGGGTGGGGGTCCGGCCGGCCTCACTGCGGCGATTTATTGTGGGCGTTATAATTTGAAGGCTTTGGTTGTTGCGGGGAGTTTTGGGGGGACCGCGAATTTAGCTGGGGAGGTTGAGAATTGGCCTGGGTTTATTGGGAGTGGGCGAGATTTGATGCGGACGGTTTTTGAGCAGGCGAAGAGATTTGGGGCTGAGTTTTTGGAGACGCAGTTTGAGAAAGTTGATAAGGTTGGTGATGAGTTTGTTTTGCATTATGGTGAAGAGATCATTAAAGGAAAGAGTTTGATTGTTTGTCTCGGGACTGAGCATCGACAGCTTGATATTCCGGGTGAGAAGGAATTTTTAGGGAAGGGTGTTTCGTATTGTGCGACTTGTGATGGGAATTTTTTTAGAGGTAAGAAGGTGGCTGTGATCGGTGGAGCTGATTCGGCTGCGAAGGCTGCGCTTTATTTGGCGGATATTTGTGATAAGGTTAGTGTGGTCTATCGGAAGCATGAGATGCGGTGTGAGCCTGTTTCATTGAGTAAGATTTGTAGTACGAAGAATATTGATATTGTTTATCACGCTACGCCTGTTGAGATTTTGGGGGAAGGTGTTGTTACCGGATTAAAAATCCGGACGGAAGCACCCAAGGGTGTACCTCCTGCCCAGATGGCATCCGCTGACGAGGACAAGGTCGGCAAAGATTTCGAGGATATAGAAAGTGTTTTGGATGTTGATGGGGTTTTTATTGAGGCGGGTGCTGTTGCGGCGACTGAGGTTTTGGCAGAGTTGGGTTTGACTATGGATAAAGGTTATGTTGTTGTTGGGAAGGATATGAAGAGTAATGTTGAAGGTGTTTTTGCTGCTGGCGATGTGACGGATTCGGCTATGAGGCAGATGATTACGGCTGCTGGTGAGGGTGCTGTTGCGGCTAAAGGGGTTCATGAGTTTTTGCAGGTTAGAAAATGAATCAAGGTGATTATTATTTTATATATGGTAATTCTTATGATCGGGAAAAAATGAGGCAGGCTGTTTTGAATTTGGATTATATTGAAGAGTTAGAAGGCGGACCTTTGTCTACTCCGAAATATGTCAGAGGAGAAAATATTATTAATCTTACTTCCTGGGAAGAAGGGAAGATACAGATTAAACTTTATTATGGAAACGTGAAAGAAAATCTTCTTGAGTTAATGGGTGCGCTGGAACCGGATTGTCTTGTTAATACTGTTTGTTTAGAAGTTGCCTTAGATTAGTTGCATTCTTTCTAGTTTTGCGATTCTGTCTGTAAGTGGTGGATGAGTTTTTGATAGAGTAGAAGTATTTTTAATAATGTTTTGTGAAGTATTTTTATGGCTAGAATAAAAGTTCCGGATTTAATTGATATTGTTGCTATTGGGAAAAATAGTGAGATGGGATATCAGGGTGGATTGCCGTGGAGTGGGATGACTAAGGATATCCGCAAATTTGTTGAGAGAACTTTGGATAATGGAATTGTTTTGATGGGGGATACTACTTTTTTATCTATTCCGAAAGAGAGAAGGCCGCTTCATAATCGAGATCATTATGTTTTGAGTTTTAATCCTGAGAATCCTGAATTGCAAAGGTACTCTGGTCAGATAAGTATTTGTGGAAGTATACCTGAGGCTTTTGCGAAGATTGATAAGAATTATCCGAAGTTAGATAGTCCTGTGATTAATGTTGGGGGAGGTAAGGTTTTTGAAACTTGTATGCCGTATACTTCTGGAATTTTTTTGACGACTTTAGATATTCGTCCAGATGCGGATACTTATTTTGAGTTTGATAGAAGGGAGTGGAAGCGTGAGGGTGAAATTGATAGTTGGGTGGAGGAGAATGCGAAAGTGAATGGGGTGTGCTTTGATAAAGTTGATTGTGTGGATGAATTTTTAGTTAGAAGGAAAGTTGTTCCGAAATATATTGAGATGTAATTACATTTTTTCTAGTTTTGCGATTCTGTCAGAAAGTGGTGGATGAGTTGAGAACCATTCTTTTTTCTTTGAAGGTTTTGCTAGGAAAAGTGGGGCGACTGCGCCTGAGATTTTCATTGGTTTGTTGGACTCGATTTTTTTTAGTGCTCCGATTAGTCCGGTTGGAGTTCGCATGAATTTTACAGCGGAGGAATCGGCTGCGTATTCTCGTTTTCTGGATATTGCTAGTTGGACTAGGGCTACGATTATTGGGGCTAGGATTGCTAGGGCGATTCCGATTACCATCATTACTACATTGTTATTATCTCTGTCTCGTCCGCCTGTGATTGAGGACCAGAATAAACTTCTTAGAAAGATTTCGGAAATTATTGCTATCATTCCTACGAGGACTGCGGTTATTGTCATGAAACGGATGTCGTAGTTTGCGATATGGGAAAGTTCGTGAGCTAGGACTCCTTCTAATTCTTGTTTGTTTAGTTTGTCTAGAGCTCCTTGGGTTATGCAGATTACGGCATTCTTTGGATCTCGACCTGATGCGAAGGCGTTGATTTGTTGTTCTTTCATTATGTAGAGTTTTGGTTTTGGGAGGCCTGATGCTAGGCATAATCCTTCTACTGTGTTGTGGTATTGTCGATACTCGGGGACTGATGCGAGTTTTGCGTTTGCGGATTTGATTGCGATTTTGTGTGAGTTATAGTATCCGAAGATGACGTAGCCGATTGATATTGGGATTCCGATGATTAGGATTATGAAGAAGTATCCTGGGGCTATGAAGGCTGCTATTGTGTAGGTTAGAGTTAGGAGGACGGCTAGGATGATTGCTATGAGTAGGTATGTTGAGGCGATGTTTTTTTTGATTTCGTCGTGGAAGGAGAGGTGTGTTGGTTTCATAATGATGAGAAGTGGGTTTAGTTTTTATAGTTTGGGAAAAGAAAATTTAGCCACGGATTTCACGGATGAACACAGATTCTTTTTGTCATAGTATTTTTATTTCCTGCTTTAGTATCCTTTCTTTTATTAGTGGTTCTATATATTTATATGTTATTAAATCTACTTTTTTGTTTAATGTTTCGGATAATTCTGTTTGCATTCCTGCGAATTCGAAACCCATTGGTCTTGAGGTTTGGATGAGTATGTCTATGTCGCTGTCTTTGGTATTTTCTCCGACAGAATAACTTCCGAAGATTCCGGCTTTTTTTATTTTGTATTGTTTTAAGATTTTGAGTATTGTTGGTTTGATTTTTTTTATGTTATTGTTGATTTTTGTTTTGTTAAGTTGTTTGTCGGCTTTGTCTGTTTTGATTAATCTGTCCATTTCTTTTAGGTCTTTGCCTAGGTATATTCTTTCTTTTTTGAATTTGATTCCAGCTCTTTTAGATTTGACTCTGTAGAAGTATTTTGTATTGTTTCGGATTTTTGTTTCGGTGTATGCCATGGGATTTGTACGGGCACATTGTTTTTAAAGTTTTGTACGGGCACAAATGTTTTAGTGTAGATGATTGGAGGCGCACTAGTTCGTTTACAGAGATATAAGTTTAATGTGCAATATTTTGAATTGTGAATTTTGGTTTACAAAAGAATTATAAAGCATATAAAATCTTATATTAAAATGGTATATAAGAGCCAAAGTGTAAATGAGATAACAAATATTTTAGATGAGTTTTTTCCTAATTTACTTTTTTATTTGAAAGATCCTCAAAAGAAAGTGGCCCAACGAGTTGTTTTCGGTAAAATTCCTAATGGTTCTCCGCTCGAAGAGTCTTTACAAGATACTCAAAATTATAGAATATTTGTTCCCGTAATTGAGGGCGCTAATTGTATCCCAGAAGAAATATATCTTTTTAATCTGGGCGAAAAAAATGCGATTGCTACTTCTTATCCGCCTACTCTGTTAGGAAAACTAGAAAGAATTCCTTTTTTAGACAAAAAGGGTTTCGTAAGACAGGAAGAAGAACTTTCGGATGTTATGAAGGTTTTCCCGATAATTGAATAGTGATAATTTTTATTATATAAATAATTGTTTGTCAAGGTTTAACTCTTAAAATTATTTTACTGGTTTATCTTTAGAATTCAACCTTTGGAACTGCCTTTGCTGCTTCTGGAATTTTTAGGTATTCTTTTGGTTTGAAGCCGTAGATGTTTGCGAACCAGATACCTGGGACTTTGTGAGTCATTACATTGTAGGACATGATTCCGTCGTTGTAGAACTGTCTTGCGTATGCGACTTTGTCTTCTATTGCGGAAAGCTCTTCTTGTAGATGTAGGAAGTTTGTGTTTGCTTTTAGGTCTGGGTAGCCTTCTGCTATTGCGAATATTGATTTTAGTGCTTCTTGCATTTGGTTGCCGGCTTTCATTTCTTTGTCAACTGTTTTTGCGGATAGTAGCGCTTTTCTTGCGTTCGTAATTTCTGTGATTATGGATTTCTCGTGTTTCATGTAGCCTTTGACTGCGGCTAGTAAGTTTGGGATTAGGTCGGAACGTTTTCTTAGTTGGACGGAGATTTGTGCGAGGCTGTTGTCGATTTGGTGGGATAGTGTGACGAATCGGTTGTAGTAGATTATGAATATTGCTACGATGATTACGGCTGCGGCGATTAGAATGTAAGTTAACATAATGTTTTTATGAGGATTAAGTTTAAAAAGATTTGTTCTTTGATTTTGTTATGGATAATAGATGGATGATTGGTATTGGGATTTTTGTTCTTGTTGTTTTGGGATTTTTGTTTGTTTCGACTATGACTGGGAATGTGGTTACGGGATCTACCGCCGAGAAGCAAGTTGATAATGATTATTTTAAGATTGACGAAGTTAAGCCTGTTGTTAATGATTCTTTTGAGATTGAAGAGTTAGATGATGAGGTGAAAAATGGTTAAGGTAGATGCGGAGAAGTGTATTGGGTGTAGTGCTTGTGCTGCAACTTGTCCTGAGGGTTTTGAAATGAAAGATGGGAAGGCGCATGTTGTTAATGGTGATGCTGATTGTATTGAGGCGGCTGTTGCGGGATGCCCTGTAGACGCTATAAGTGCTTAGTTGTTGTTAGATATTTTGAATTAGAAAATTTTATAAAGAAATGTTCACTTTGTTAACTATGTATTTGTTGCCGCAGGAAATTGAGGTTTGGTATATCATACCGGCTGTTCGGAAAGAGTTTGCTCGTCTGTTGACTAAGGAGCATGGGCTTAGTTATGAGAAGGCTGGGGCTGCTTTGGGAATTAGTAAGGCTGCGGTTTCGCAATATCTTTCGAATAAGAGAGCGAATAAGGTTTGTTTGAATGCGAAGACTAAGGCGGAGATTGAGATTTCGGCTGTGAAGATTATGGAGAATTCTAAGGTTGCGATGAATGAGATTCAGAGGATTTTGAGGTTTATGAAGGATAATCATTCTAGTTGTGATGTTTGTAAGAAGTATAATAAAGATGTTTTGAAGTATTGTAATTGTGAGCCGAAGTATTGATTTGTTGCTACTCCCGAAAGACATAAAAACTTACTTTTCTTTGAATATGGATGAAGAAATTGGTTATTATGAATAAATTCCCTTGTGTGGGTAGAAGTAAAACTAGACTTGGAAAGAGTGTTGGGTATAAAGAAAGTGCTTATGTCGCTAAATTGTTGTTAGAGGATTTTGTAGATAAGGCTTCTGATGTTTGTGATGTTGTAGTTTCGACTCCTCGTTCTGATGTGCATAAATTTGCTAAGAAATATCCTGATTTTGATGTTTATGGAAGAAATGAGGACTTAATGAAAGGGCTTGTTGAGACTATTCGGGATAGTTATGTAGATAATTCTGGAAAGTTTGTTGCTGTTACTGGGGATGTCATTGTTTCTAAGAATGATATATCTAGCTGGTTTGATGACCTTTCTAAATATGATTTATCTATTGGCCCTACCAGAGATTGGAGTTTTTATAGAATTGGATTTTCTGAAAAATTTGGAACAAATTTTATAGGCACAAATCCTGAAAAGTTAGATTCTAGATATTTTAGCAATGTGTTTTGGAAACTTTTCTCTCATTTTCCTAAAATTAATATTGGTACTGCGAAAAGAGATATCGATAATATTGAAGATTTACGTAAGGAAATTAATTCTGAATCTCTATCCAAAAAAGCTAAGAAATATTTTGAATCTCTTGTTTATAAAAATTCTAGATTCGAAAATTTTATAAATGAAAGTTAACTATAGTTAACATGGAAATTTATTTGGATAATGCGGCGACTACTCGAGTTGATGATGTGGTTGTGGCGAAGGTTAGTGAGGTTATGTCGAAGGATTTTGGGAATGCTTCTAGTTTGCATGATGTGGGAAAACGGGCGGGTAAGAGGCTGGAGGATGCGCGGGAGAAGATTGCTGGTTATTTTGGGTGTGATGCGAAGGAAATTGTTTTTACGAGTGGTGGGACTGAGTCGAATAACTTGGCGATTCGGGGTTTGACTAAGGCTAATCCTGAGAAGAAGCATATTGTGACTTCTGTTATTGAGCATCCTTGTGTCTTGGATACCTGTCGGGCGCTTGAAAAAGATGGATATGAAGTTGATTATGTTGGTGTTGGTAGCGACGGTGTTGTTGATGTGAGTGAGATTGAGAAGTTGATTCGGGATGATACTTTGTTGGTTTCTGTTATGTATGTTAATAATGAAGTTGGGACGATTCAGCCTGTCGAGGATATTGGTTTGGTTTGTCGGAAGCGGGGCGTTTATTTTCATAGTGATAATGTGCAGGGGTTTTTGAAAGAGGACTTAGCTTTGGCTTCGATTGATTTGATGTCGGTGTCTGGGCATAAGGTTTGTGCGCCGAAGGGTGTTGGTGTTTTGTATGTTCGGGACGGTGTGAAAATTTTGCCGATTTTGACTGGCGGTGGTCAGGAGAATGGTTTGAGATCTGGGACTGAGAATGTGCCGGGTGCTGTTGGTTTGGCTGCTGCGATTGATGTTGATTTTAAGATTGAGGAGGTTCGGGCTTCGCGGGATTTGATTATTGAGGGTTTGAAGAAGATTCTTGGGGCTAAGATTAATGGTTCTTTGACTAATCGGGTTTACAATAATGTTTCGATTTCGTTTTATGGGATTGAGGGCGAGGCTTTGATGATGATGCTTGATGGGGACGGTGTTTATGTTTCGACGGGTTCGGCTTGTGCTTCGACTAAGTTGAAAGGGAGTTATGTCTTGGAGGCGATGGGTGTTGATGGGATGTATTTGAATGGGAGTTTGCGGCTTAGTTTGGGAAAGGATGTGATTGGGCGAGAGGCGGAAATTGTGGAGAAGATTACTAAGCATGTTTTGAAGTTGCGGGAAATTAGTCCGTTTAAGGTTCCGAAGGAACTGATGGTTGACTCTTCGAGTCGAGGGTTGGCTGATGCCGAAGGTTGTGCTTTACACGAAGGTTGCAGCGAAGCTGCGGGGCTTAGTGATGTTAAAGATGATGATGAGAATGAAAAGGAGGTTGATGAGAATGAGTAAAGAAGTGACACGTAATAGTGTACCCTCTAAGGTGGGCACTGGTCTGCCGTCTTCATCGGGCAAAATAACTAAGGAGATGACGTTTGCTGAGATTATGGAGTTGGATAGCGAGGCTGGTAGGAAGTTGGCGGAGCGAGGATTGTTTTGTGGCGGTTGTCCTATGGCTGCGTTTGAGAGTTTAGAGAATGGAGCGAAGGCGCATGGTGTTGATGCTGATGAGTTGGTTGAGGAGTTGAATTCGGATGGAGATTAGGAAAGTCTTTGGTGGTTCCAAAGAAGATATCAAGTCTGGTAAGTATAATATTTTTATTGGTATAAGTCTTGGAAATAAATGGTTTACTAAGGATAATTTGCGACAGTATTTGCGATGGGCTTTGGATAATAGTAAGGATATGGTTTTGTTTTTGATTGCTGATGAGATTCATGCTATTAATTATAATGTTCGGAGCGGGCAGTCAAAAGAAAAGAATCTAAGAAAGGCTTTGAATGTTGGGATGAAAATGAAAGGAGTTGTAATAGAATTGATTGAAGAGCTTTCAGATGAAGAGCAAAAAAAAGTGAATATTTTGAATTGGAAAGAATATAGGGATAAGGATTTGTTTTGTGAGAAATATAGATTTTCGGCTTATGATGAATTTAATTCTAATCCAGATTTTAAAAAATCTATTTTGAACATTGTTAAAAAAGCGATGACTGATAGAGATTTTTCTGATGAAGATTACTTAGAATTTTCTAGATATCTTTTAGAAGAATTTGTTTCTATTTATTCTGGTGTTTCGTATAGTTCTGTTTCGTATGAAGCTTATCCTTATCCATTTGAAGGGGAGTTGAATTATTTTATAGATGATATACAAAATTGCAAAATATTTTCTGAACTAAATAAAAAATTACCTGAGCAAAAAGCTATCAGGGTGGTTTTGAATTAAAATGGGAAATGTGGATTATAATCAGGCTGTGATGGACCATTTCAAGAATCCGCGGAATATGGGAGAATTGGAAGGTGCTGACGCTGAGGCTACGGTTGGGAATCCGAGCTGTGGGGATGTTATGAAGATTATGATTAAGGTTTCGGATGACAAGGTTAGTGATATAAAGTTTCAGACGATGGGTTGTGCTGCGGCGATTGCGACGAGTTCTGCTTTGACTGAGATTGCTAAGGGGAAGAGTTTGGATGAGGCTGAGAAGATTTCGAATGCGGATGTTGTGGAGTATTTGGGTGGGTTGCCTCCGGTAAAGGTGCATTGTTCTAATTTGGCTGCGGATGCTTTGCGGTTGGCTATTGGGGATTATCGGAAGAAAGGATAATCTTATAAAATTAGTAGTTTTCGTATTTTTATGAAATTAGGAAAACTTGATCAGGAAATATTTGATACATTAAGGTATGGGCATTATAAGAGTTCCACTAAAATAAAATCTGAAATAATTGAATCTAGATTGGAAAAAAATATAGAAAAAGGTATAAGTCCTCTTGGTTTTTATTCCTCTGTAACAACTCTTAGTAAACTTGGATTTATTCAGTCTAGAGCGGTTCCTATAGAAAATATGGACCCTGAGAAATATAAAAGAAGGGCTGGCCGTGGAATAAACGAATACTCATTAACTGAGAAAGGTAATCGACACGGGAACAGTCTTGGTTATTCTGAGGAATTAATTCTAGTTAGGATTTAAGTTTGATTGATAATTTTAGAGGTAAGAGTAATTAAATTGTAATCAAAAATGGACAATTTGTTCAAACTATGGGTGGGAAAATTAAAGCCTACTATGTTCGACTTACTAGAATAAACATCAACGACTCTTTTGAAAGAATCTATAAATCATTTTCATAGACACTGTATATACTGAATAAAATTCCCGCACCACTATAGGTTGGGCATTTAGCCCAAAGTTTAATCATTAAATTTAAAAGTCAATATGAGGTATTATTATTATCACACAACTTGATTAAATTCAAAGTTTAATAAAGTTGTCAAAACAATGACGGTTGTAGTTCAACTCACTCAAAAACTTCTCCATATCGAGCTTTTTCATAATCTCTACTAAAAACAATATTGTAAAATAAATACCAATTATCAAAAGCCCTCTGTGATTTTTCCTAAGATAGCAATTTTTATAAACCTAACATTAGATTCATTTAATAATGGTAAAAGAAAAATTTGTTATGCACAATCCGTTAACTTTCAATATAATGGATTTGCATGGAAAGGTGTCTACATCTCCTGAAATAGTAGATTTTCTTACAAATAGAGATTCTGATGAGTTGGATGAAGAAAACTTTTCAGAATTTTTGAATTTCGCTCCCGAGAAACAAAGGAAGGGTATGGTAGAAACTTTTGGAATGGAAAGTTATGCTGTTGACTATATTGCTAATCAAGTAGCCAAACTAAGACCAGATTCAAGAGTAATACTTTCTGACGGTAAAAGGAGGTCTCTCGGCCAAATAGTTCAAGAAGAAGGTAACCCTAAGGCGGTTTTTATGACTTCAATGAGTTCAAATTTTCCTACAGCAGTCGCAACCACGATAGCATTAAATCATGCAAAAATTCCGGTTGTCTTAGGTGGGATTCATGTATCAACAAGCCCAGATGATGTCAATACATTCATTAGAAAATATGCTCCAAATCCTGAGCTGATTTCACAAGTAAGAGGGGCCGGAGATTCAAAGATTTTACAAGAAGTTATGAAAGACATAGACAATTCTACATTAAAACCAGATTATATTGGATATGAAACCATGGAGGATGGGGTTTGGGGAGCAGAAAATATTGAAAAGATGGAGCCTATGAAAATGGATTTACTGAATAGGATTCCTGGTATAGGCTGGGCTCTGGGGGAAAATTTTAAAATAAATCCTATAACTCCCTATCTTGGATGTCCTCATTCGTGTAATTTTTGTTCAATCTCTACACTGCCCAAAAAACAAAGGAAATTTCAAAGTCGGAGCCCAGGGGACTTTGTTGATGAACTAAAAACATATCAAGAAAATGGAGCCGATTTTGGAAATAGGTTTTTCTTCTTTTTGCCGGATAATTTATTATTGGGAGGTAAAACTCTTGATAAAACACTGGATGGAATTATTGAGAGTGATTTGGAAATTAACTATGCTGCTCAAATATCTATAGATGTGGCAAATGATGAAGGTTTAATGAAAAAATTAAGGCAATCTGGAGCTACTCATTTTTTTATAGGAATGGAATCATTGGATTTAGATAATTTGAAATATATTGGTAAGAACGCTGTCAAAGATATTGAGAAAAAGGGCGTTAGTGTTGAGAGCTATTACAAGGAGCAAGTTGGCAAAATGCAAGACAATGGGATTTCGGTTCATGGAGCATTTATCTTAGGATTGCCTTTTGATTATTACAATTCTCCCAATGACCATACTGGGGTTGATATTGCTAATTTTTGCATAGACAATAAAATTGGATTACAGCCATGTTCTCTTACTGACTTGCCGGGTTCTAAAAATTTTAGGGATGCTCAGGCTAACAATACTCATATTTATGGGGCACAGGGAACAATGGATTATTTGACTTCATTGTGTATCGCAGATTTAACAGAGACGAATAAAGTCCCACCAAAATCATTGCATGAAAGCCCATTAACTGTTGCTTACATGGCTTATGATGCCGTAGAGAGAGCCTGTTCTACGAGTGTAGCATTAAAAAATGGGATATATATGGCAAAAAAATCATGGCAACATCCTACTGCAAATGGAACTACATTAAAGAAAAAAGCTATGGATTCCGCATGTGCATTCGCATCTCAGTTAATCGTTAGCCAGTATAAAGACCATGGAGAGGCAGTGGCACATTCAACTCCTGAATTCAGAGGGTCTTTTGAGAGGCTATACGAAAGAGAGCAAAACCAAGATGTAAAAAAAATGTTTAATGGATTTGTTGAGCGTTTTAAATAATCAGATTTACCGGCAATAAAATTATGAAGCGTTACAGGGGTTTAACACCCACACAAAATTTGACACTACAACCGAGAATCGCACATCAATGGTTAAATTTAAAAGTTGAAACAGCGCATTATAATTACGATTAAATATTAAAATATCAACAAGTTTATTCCACAATAAATGAAACATTGTTGATATTTTAGAAAAGTAATAGAATCAATGACGGTTGTAGTTCAACCCGTTAAAAAACTTCTCCATATC
>Ga0208647_1000157_pt1 | contig 25922 bp, 27 predicted proteins | sample AntAceMetag02UKA_FD_184765 | JGI IMG/M metagenome (GOLD analysis project Ga0208647, IMG submission 184765) | Saline lake microbial communities from Ace Lake, Antarctica - Antarctic Ace Lake Metagenome 02UKA (SPAdes) (version 2) | ecosystem: Environmental > Aquatic > Non-marine Saline and... | reverse complement strand
GTTCGGTGTCCAAGGTGAGGTCGGCCAGCATTCAAGCGATTGGGGAGGTCCCCAAGGTCGGACCAAAGCTGGCGGAGAAGATCCATTCTTTTCTCGCTCCCCCCAGCTGACCACAGCGTAGAATGGAGTAGCACCGGAAAGGGCCCATGCCTCACACCCCACCCACCAATCGCGTTCTGATCGTGACAGGCATGTCGGGTGCCGGGCGCTCTACGGCAGCCAATGCGCTGGAAGACCTGGGCTGGTACGTGGTGGATAACCTGCCTCCCCAGATGCTGCCTCCCCTGGTGCAACTTGCGCGGGAACCCGACTCTTCGATGCCTCTGCTTGCTGCTGTCGTTGATGTCCGCGGCGGCGCGCTATTTACCGACGCGACCGACGTGGTGTCACGCCTCGCGCAAGACCCCGACATTCAGGTCGTCTTCCTCGACTCGACCGATGACATTTTGGTCCGACGCTTCGAACAGGTGAGGCGCCCCCACCCGCTCCAAGAGGAGGGGACGCTGCTGGATGGCATCATCAGGGAGCGCGGTGTGATGCACGCGATTCGGGAGAACAGCGATCTGCTGATCGATACGTCCGAGATGAACATTCACCAGCTCACCTTGGCCATCAAGAGCGCCTACGGCGAACCGGGTGAGGCAAAGACAAGGCTCACGGTGATGAGCTTTGGCTTCAAATATGGTGTTCCCAGTGACGTGGACATGATTGCCGATATGCGTTTTCTTCCCAATCCTTATTGGGAAGAAGGGCTGCGGCGCTCTTCCGGCACGGACGACCCTGTGAGGGACTACGTCACCACCAACCCCGCTGCAGAGGAGTTCCTGGAGCACTATCTGAAGGCGCTCGATACGGTGCTGGTGGGGTACGTGAGCGAGAATAAAACCTATGCAACGCTTGCGATAGGGTGTACCGGTGGTAAGCATCGCTCGGTAGCGATGGCAGAAGAAATCGTGGCCCGCTTGGGCTCCCGACAAGACATCCAAGTTTCGGTCAAGCACCGGGACTTAGGTCGCGAATAGGTTCCCTTTATGCACTCTCTGACCGTTGCGGTTAAGGACGAGCTGGTTTCCGCGACGTCCTTGACCACGAGCCAGAGGGTCGCCGAGCTTGCCACCATCCTCCGTTTCGCCGGCGGTCTCCACGTCATAGGGGGTAACCTCGCCGTGGAGGTTGAACTCGACCACATGGAGGCGGCGAAACGCGTGCGTCGCGACATCAGAGACGTGTTTGGTATGGCCACTGACGCCGCTGTCATGCAGCCTTCGGGAAACCGGACCCACCCCCTCTACGTAGTTCGCGTGCGCCAGGGCGGCGAGACCCTCGCCCGTCAAACAGGTCTCCTTGATTCCCGAAAGCGCCCTGTGCGCGGTCTTCCCAACAAGCTGACCACCTCACCGGTTGGAGATTTGCCGGCGATTTGGCGGGGTGCTTTTCTCGCCACAGGGTCGATCAGCGAACCCGGTCGGTCCGCGGCCATTGAGATTGTTGCTCCCACGGGGGAGGCCGCCATGGGCATGGTCGGCATCGGTGCACGCATCGGTGTTGCCGCCAAAGCCCGCGAGGTCCGCATGGCCCACCGCGTCATGGTGCGAGATGGCGACGCCATTTCCGACCTCCTGGTGCGAATGGGTGCCCCCGGAGCTGTGGGTGAATGGGAAAAACTGCGCGAACGACGCGAAGTCAGAGCGACTGCCAATCGGCTGGTGAACTTTGACGATGCCAACCTACGACGGTCCGCGCAGGCGGCCGTCGCCGCGTGCGCGCGGGTCGAGCGTGCGATGGAGCTCCTGGGAACAGGCATTCCCGACCATCTCCTGTATGCGGGAAATCTGCGGCTTGCGCACCGCGATGCGAGTTTGGATGAACTGGGCCACCATGCTGACCCCCCGCTGACCAAAGACGCCGTGGCGGGCCGCATTCGAAGGCTGCTAGCTATGGCAGACAAGAAGGCCGAAGACATGGGATTACCGAACACCCTCGATAGCGTTCCCGACGAGATCGACTAGTCCCAGGCTCCACTCACTTGGAGCTTTTACACTGCACACAACAACAGGAGGTCCACCGATGACATATTCACTACCTGAACTCAGCTACGACTACCAGGCCCTTGAGCCGCACATCTCAGCTCGCATCATGGAATTGCACCACTCGAAGCACCATCAGGCCTATGTCGATGGAGCCAACAACGCCCTCAAGGGGCTGGCCGAAGCCCGCGAGACCGGCGTATTCGCCAACGTTAACCGCCTCGAGAAAGATCTCGCATTCCACCTTGGTGGTCACGTCAACCACAGCATTTTCTGGACCAACCTGCACCCCGATGGTGGGGGATCACCCGAGGGTGAAGTTGCCGCAGCCATTGGCGAGTTCTTTGGTTCCTTTGACGCCTTCCAAGCCCACTTCACTGCGGCTTCCATGGGTATCCAAGGATCCGGCTGGGGCGTCTTGTCTTGGGACCCTGTGGGAGCGCAGCTCATCATCCAGCAATTGTTTGACCAGCAGGGCAACAGCGCGCAGGGCACGATCCCCCTCCTTCAACTCGATATGTGGGAGCACGCCTTCTATCTCGACTACGTGAACGTCAAAGCCGACTATGTGAAGGCTTTTTGGAACATTGTGAACTGGGAAAACGTGGGCCAACGCTTCGAAGCCGCCCGCGCCTCGGCTGCTGCATCACTGCTAATCTCTTAGTTAGGGCGCACCTTTCAGCGCTATCGCTCGGGCACTTTACTTTTTCAGGAACTAGAGGGGACATCTGTGGTTACGGTTGCAATTAACGGTTTTGGTCGGATCGGACGGAGCTTTTTCCGTGCGGTGCAGGCAAGCTCTCACGAGGTGAAGATCGTTGCGGTCAATGACCTGACCGACCCCACCGCGTTGGCCCACCTCTTGAAATACGACTCCGTGGCTGGACGCCTGAATGCCACCGTGGAAGCCGCAGACGCAGCAATTGTCGTCGACGGCGTCAGCATTCCTGTGTATGCCGAGCGTGACCCGGGGGCACTTCCTTGGGGAAAGCTTGGCGTCGACATCGTGATTGAGTCCACTGGGTTTTTCACGGATGCAGCCAAAGCTCAAGCTCACCTAGATGCAGGCGCAAAAAAGGTCATCATTTCCGCACCCGCTTCGGGCGAAGACATCACTGTCGTGATGGGCGTGAACCATGACCAATACGACCCGGATAACCACCACATCGTGTCAAACGCCTCGTGCACGACCAATTGTCTTGCCCCGATGGCAAAAGTTTTCCATGACACCTTCGGCATCGAAAAAGGTTTGATGACCACGGTCCACGCGTATACGGCAGACCAGAACCTGCAGGACGGTCCCCACAGCGACCTGCGTCGGGCTCGCGCGGCTGGTGTGAACATCGTTCCGACTTCTACGGGAGCAGCAAAGGCCATTGGGCTTGTGATGCCCGAGTTGAAAGGCAAACTCGACGGCTTCGCCCTTCGTGTTCCCGTTCCCACCGGTTCGATCACCGATTTGACGGTCGAAACCACCCGAGAGGTGACATTGGAAGAGGTGCAGGAGGCTTTCAAAAAGGCGTCCGACACCGGTCCGTTCAAGGGCATCATGCGCTACACCGAGGAGCCGATCGTGTCCAGTGACATTGTGGGCGATCCTTACTCGTCCATCGTGGATGCCGGTTTGATTCGCGTGCTGGGTAACCAGGTCAAAATGAGTTCCTGGTACGACAATGAGTGGGGTTACTCCAACCGCCTCGTTGATCTTGCTGCCTACATGGGCGCTTCGCTCTAACAAGTGCTGCGCACCCTCACCGAGGACTCTGACTTCGACGGTCAGGTCGTTTTCTTGCGCGTCGACGCCAATGTTCCCCTTGATGCGGGAGTCATTACCGATGACGGTCGGATCAAAGCTTTCCTCCCGACGTTGGAATGGTTACTCAACAAAGGCGCGGCTGTCGTCGTGGCGAGCCATCTGGGACGCCCTAGCGGTCCAGAAAACACCGGTCTGAGTCTGGCTCCGGTCGCTGAGCGCTTGGCCGAGCTGCTGGACACTCCGGTAGCGCTTATTCCTGGCGTCAGCGGACAGCTGGTGTGGTCGAGCGTTGACACGTTACTCCCTGGTCAGGTCTGCATGGTCGAAAATCTTCGTTTTGACCCGAGGGAAACCTCCCGTGACGCGGCAGAGCGACTTGAGTTGGCGATGGAATGGGCCGACCACGTGGACGCGACCGTCATTGATGGGTTCGGAGTCGTTCACCGCAAGCAATCGAGCGTGTACGAACTGCCGAGCCTCACCACCAGCTACGCCGGTTTCCTTGTGGCGAAGGAGGTGGAGGTCCTCACGACTCTCACCAGTGCGCCAGAACGGCCCTACACGGTCGTTCTGGGCGGTTCTAAGGTGTCCGACAAGCTAGGCGTCATTGAGGCGCTTCTGCCTTCTGTCGACCACATTGTGATCGGCGGGGGAATGGTGTTCACCATCCTGAAGGCACAGGGTTACGCGGTGGGCGCGAGTCTCTTGGAAGATGACATGGTGGAAACCTCGAAGCGCTTCCTCGCTCAGGCGTCGGAGCACAACGTGACCATTCATCTCCCGACGGACGTCGTGATGGCTGAAGGCTTTTCCCCAACAGCCTCCCATGAAGTCTTGGATGTGGCAGGTTTGGAATCTGGCGCTGCCGGTTCTGGGGCAATGGGACTCGACATTGGTCCACAGACCGCACAAGCTTTCGCAGATGTCGTGTCCGGCTCGAAAACAGTGTTTTGGAACGGCCCCATGGGGGTCTTCGAGTTCGAAGCATTTTCTGGCGGCACGAGGGTCTTAGCTTCCGCTCTCACGAAAGTCGATGGCTTGTCTGTTGTGGGCGGGGGAGACTCTGCCGCCGCAGTGCGTTCGTTGGGCTTTGACGATGCTGCCTTCGGACACATCTCCACCGGAGGCGGAGCGAGTCTCGAGTTTTTGGAAGGGTCCGTATTACCGGGATTGGAGATATTGGGATGGGTGCGATGAGACGGCCGTTGATAGCGGGTAACTGGAAAATGAACTTGGACCACCTCCAGTCCATTGCTTTTGTGCAAAAACTGGGTTGGGCTCTCAAGGACGCGAAGTATGTCGCCAACGACGTTGACGTCGCACTGTTCCCACCCTTTACCGACTTGCGTTCGGTCCAAACCCTCATCAACGCGGATTCGCTGCCCTTTACCTTCGGTGCCCAGGACCTCTCGATGTTCGATGATGGCGCCCACACCGGAGACATTTCCGGGGTGTTCCTCAAGGCCTTGGAATGCAGCTATGTGATTGTGGGTCACTCCGAGCGCCGGGCGGACCACAGCGAGAACGACGCCATCGTGGCCGCTAAAGCTCAAGCGGCCATCCGAAACTCCGTGGTTCCCATCATCTGTGTGGGAGAGACAGCGGAAGACCTCGAGACCCACGGGGCCGCAAAGATACCTGTGGACCAGCTTCGGGCCGTCTTAGAAGTGCTCGATGCACAGGACGAGTACGTGATCGCCTACGAACCTGTCTGGGCTATCGGGTCTGGCCAGGCGGCCACACCTGACCAGGCCAATGACGTCGCAGCTGCGCTCCGTGCCACGATCGCAGCGGTCCATGGTTCCGAACGAGCCGAGGCAACCAGAATTCTCTACGGAGGTTCAGTCAAAGCAGCGAATATCGCTTCGTTCATGAAACGCCCCGATGTTGATGGGGCGCTCGTGGGAGGGGCCAGCCTGGATGTCGCTGAATTCAGCTCCATCATTCAGTTCCCCAAACACGTCACGCTAGACTCGTAATTTCGCCCAAGCGTTTATGATGGGTGTTTACCCAGGAGGTATCAGTGGAAATTCTGCGCGTGGTGTTGCAAGTGGTGCTTGGCTTGACCAGCATCGTGTTGACGCTGATGATCCTGCTGCACCGTGGACGCGGGGGCGGTCTCTCCGACATGTTTGGCGGGGGCGTAACCTCGAACCTGGGCTCTTCGGGTGTTGCCGAACGAAATCTTAACCGCATCACCGTGATCGTGGCCCTCATTTGGGTCTCGAGCATCGTGACTCTCGGTCTCTTTACCCGGTTCGACGTTTAGGAGTAACAGGTGGCATCAGGCGGAAGTGCAATCAGGGGAACCCGTGTCGGTTCTGGCCCTATGGGGGAGCAAGACCGCGGAATCCAGGCGGCCCGCATCACCGTGTCGTATTGGGACGCCATGGGAAACGAAACCGTGCGCCACTTTTCAGCAGAAGTCGCCCCGGAAGACATTCCCGAACTGATCGATTCCCCCACCACCGGGCTTCCCGCCGGTCGCGATAAGGCAAATCCTCCCGTTCTTGCTTCCAACGAGCCCTACAAGACGCACTTGGCGTATGTGAAAGAACGCAGGACAGAAAAAGAAGCGAAGCAGATTCTCGATGACGCGCTCGAAAACCTGCGCGTCAAAAAGGGTCGTCGCTAGCCCTTCAGGGCCTCCCACAGCTGAGGGAGCTGTTGGCTCGTCGCTGTGATGCTCAGCACCGCTAAACCGGCGTCTGCGAGCACCTGAGCATCTCCGTGGGCTTGCGCCAAGAGCAGGGTGCCAAGGTCAAAGTCTCTTCCCGGGATACTCAGAGAAGAATCCGGGGTTTGAATCACCTGGAGAAAGACACCCTCGCCCGGTCCACCTTTGTGGAGCTGGCCGGTGGAATGGAGGAACCGAGGGCCAAAGCCCACAGTGATAGGTCGACCTGTGGCGCTTTCCACGCTCCGTCGGGCGTCGTTCCAGGGCTCAATGAGTCCGTGGTCACCGAATACGCAGAACGCCCCGTAGGAGCGCTCCTGGAGGAGAGAGCGCCACCACGACATCAGACCGTGAACCGTCGCAACCTCCGGGGGAATGCCACCAGGTGACCACAGCGACATACCCTCCAGCACCGTTTCCCCTCGCAGGCCCTGTGTGGAGGATTCTAGGAGTTCTTTCGCCGCAGCTTTGGCGCTCTCGACGTTGGGCTGATCGAAGGGATTGACGCCCAACATCTGGCAGACAAGAGCGGTTGCCACCTCCCAGATCAGAAAATGTTCTCCGAGCGTTGCCTCCAGGGCCACCTCTGAAAGGTTCTGGCCATCGCCCACCGTGATGGCATCACTAATGTCCGACAGACTTGAGTCCACCACCGGCAAGAGGCCCTGGCCTTCTTTGCCGGTGGACTCGGCCACTAATTGCTCGATCCAGTCGCCCAACCCGGGCAATCCGTTATGCGGCTTAAGGAGAAGCTTGTTGTGTTCGGGGTAGCCGGCTGCGAGTGCAGCGCCAAGGACGACGCCGGGGTTGTCGGAACGATCGAGGCGGCAAGCTTCCCAGGCATCAGTAGCATCAGCGAGAATTCTCCGCACATCAATGCCGGCCAGGCACGCCGGAACAAGACCAAAAGGGCTGAGGGCGGAGAATCGACCGCCAATGCTCGCATCCCCGGTAAAGACCCGATACCCGGCACTCACCGCCTCCTGGTGCAGAGGGGAGTCCGGGTCGGTGACAATCACTATGCGTTCTGCGGGGTTGAGCCCTTGGGATGTTAAAGCGGATTCGAAGAGGCGACGCTGTGAGTCTGTTTCCAATGTGCCACCGGACTTGGATGACACCACCACCACGGTGTGGGAGAGATCCCCGCCCACCACAGGGGAGAGTTGATCGGGATGGGTCGAATCGACGATCTGCAGGTCCACACCCGCCTGTTTGGCCATGACCTCTGGGGCAAGCGATGACCCCCCCATTCCACACAGGATGACCGAGCTGACGCCTTGTTGGGCGAGTTCCGCCCGGAATGTCTCTAATTCCTCAACCAGAGGAAGCCATCGCGACGGGTTGTCCACCCAACCCAAACGGTGGGTGGCCTCGGCCTCAGCGGCCTTGCCCCACAGGCGCGCGTCTTTTTCAAAGAGGCGGGAGGCAAAGTGATCGGTGACCGCACCCTCAATCCATCGTTGTGCTGCTGCACCGAGGTGAGAACTGAGGCCAATCTTCATTGCTAGGAGCCCTGCATGGCCTTGGTCACGGTGTCGAGTAGCTCGTGCCAGGAAGCGATGAATTTCGCTACCCCGTCGCGCTCGAGTTCATCGGTCACTCCGTCCATCGAAATTCCGAGCTCAGCCAGAGCAGCCATCGTTGCCCGCGCGCCATCGAAATACCCGTGAACACGATCACCATTCACTCCACCATCGCGGGCCGTGGCCAGCAGTGTTTTTTCCGGCATCGTGTTGACGGTGTGGGCCGCCGCGAGCTCGGTCACATACAGCGCCTCTGGCAAGGTGGGGTCCTTCACCCCGGTGGAGGCCCAGAGTGGCCTCTGGGGGTTCATTCCCGCGGCAACAAGGCGCAGAGCCTCAGGGCTTCCGTGGAGATGCTCGAAGAGTTCGTAGGCCAGCCTGGCGTTGGCGATGGCAGCCTGGGATTTAAGGCTCAGAGCCTCGGGGGTGCCGATTCCCTCCAGCTGAGGGTCGATGGCGGCGTCAACGCGGGAGACGAAGAACGAGGCAACCGAGTGAATGGTGGAAATGTCGTGGCCGTTATCTACCGCCGCGGCAATGCCTTTGAGGTAGGCATCAATGACCGCCCGGTATCGGTCCAGACTGAAAATAAGGGTCACATTTACCGAAATTCCCTGCCCCAACACCTGGGTGATCGCAGGAATCCCTGCCAGGGTTGCGGGAATCTTGACCATCAGGTTGGGTCGATCAACCTTCTTCGACAATTCGATGGCTTGAGCCACGGTGGCATCGGTGTCGTGAGCAAGAGTGGGCGAGACTTCCAACGACACGCGTCCATCGATGCCGCCAGTGGCGTCATACGTCGCGCGCAACACATCACAAGCACCTTGAACATCGGCCACCATAATCGCAAAGGCTGCTTCTTCGGCCGACAGACCGTCTAAGGCCATGGTCCGAATGTCTTCGCGGTAAGAATTACTTCCCGCAAGCGACCCGGCAAAAATAGTGGGGTTGCTGGTGACACCGACCACCGTGTGGTTGTCCATCAAACCCTGAAGGGAGCCAGAGGTCAACCGGTCTTTGGAGAGGTCATCGAGCCAAATACTGACGCCGATGTCCGCTAGCTGTTGGGTGGAGGTAGTCATGATGATGCCTTTCGGATCGAATCGAGGCTGGACTTCGCTGCCTCGACCACTGCTTCGGTCGTCAGACCAAATTTGCGAAACAGGGTGGCAGCGTCCGCTGAGGCCCCGAAGTGCTCGAGTGACACTGCGCGTCCGTGATCACCGAGGAAGCGATACCAACTCTGCGCAATACCGGCTTCTACACTGACACGAGCTTTCACACTCGGCGGCAACACGGATTCGCGATAGGCGCCATCCTGCTGGTCAAACCATTCCACGCACGGCATCGACACGACGCGCGTTGGGTGCCCGGCTGCTTCGAGGGTCGAGCGCGCCTCAAGGGCCAGGGACACTTCTGAGCCCGTGGCGATCAGAATAACCTCCGGACTGCTCGAAGCATCCTGCAGGACATACCCGCCGCGGGCGGTAAATCTCGGGTGCGCGAGAGTCTCTGCGGTAGCTTCGCCAACACCCCTGGCAGGCGTGGGTAGACCCTGACGAGTGAGCGCGAGCCCCGCGGGCCCATCGCGCTTTTCCAGAATGGTTTTCCACGCCCAGGCTGTCTCGTTGGCATCGCCAGGGCGCACAACGTCGAGGCCTGGGATCGCGCGCAGACTTGCGAGCTGCTCGACGGGCTGGTGAGTGGGACCGTCCTCACCGACTCCGATGGAGTCGTGAGTCCACACATAGAGCGCCGGCACCTTCATGAGTGCTGCCAGGCGAACGGCGGGCCTCATGTATTCGCTAAAAATGAGGAACGTGCCAGCAAAAGCACGGGTGGGACCGTGGAGAACGATGCCGTTGACGATGGCTCCCATTGCATGCTCGCGGATGCCAAAGTGCAGCACCCGCCCATAGGGGTCGGCGCTCCATTCAGAGGTGGAGTGGTGGGTCGGGGCGAAAGACTTCGCCCCTTTAATAGTGGTGAGGTTTGAGCCCGCCAGGTCGGCGGAGCCTCCCCACAGTTCAGGTAAGACGGCAGCGAGAGCGTTGAGGACGGTTCCTGACGCCTGCCTGGTGGCAATCGATGATCCAGACTCGAAAACGGGCAACTGCTGCTCGAGATCTGGCATCTCGCCAGCGAGAAGTCGCTCCAACAGCGCTTTGCGCTCGGGGTTCGCCGCGGCCCACGTGTCGAAGCGAACATCCCAGCGTTTTCGGGCGAGGGCTGAGCGCTCCCGAAGGGCTCGGGTGTGCTCCAGAACTTCTGCTGGCACAACGAACGACTCGTCCTCGGGGAGGCCGAGTGTCTTCTTGAGCCCGGCGACCTCATCCGCACCGAGCGCAGACCCGTGAATTCCCCCCGTGTTCTGTTTGGTGGGAGAGGGCCAACCAATAATGGTCTTGAGCGTTATCAGAGACGGCCTACCGGTTTCCTTTTTGGATAGTTCAATGGCTTCCATCAGGGCATCCGTGTCTTCGGAGTAGTTGTCTCCTGAGCCAAAGTCCACGGTATGAACGTCCCAGCCATACGCCTCGTAGCGGGCGGAGACATCCTCGGAAAACGCGATGTCCACATCGTCTTCAATCGAAATCTGGTTGGCGTCATAAAAGACAATGAGGTTGCCGAGTTCCTGATGTCCCGCCAGAGATGCTGCCTCAGCGGACACGCCCTCCTGCAGATCTCCATCGCCGGCGATGACATAGGTGAAGTGGTCGAAGGGAGATTCACCCTGCGGGGCATCGGGGTCGAAGAGACCACGTTCGAACCGCTGCGCATACGCGAAACCAGTCGCTGAAGCGACGCCCTGACCCAGAGGTCCCGTCGTAATCTCTACGTGATCCGTGTGGCCATATTCCGGGTGGCCCGGTGTCAAAGAATCCCAGGTGCGCAGCGCTTTAAGGTCTTCGAGTTCGAGTCCTAACCCGCCAAGGAACAGCTGAACGTACTGGGTCAAGGAGGAGTGACCCACGGACAAAATGAATCGGTCGCGCCCCAGCCATGTCGGATCCGCGGGGTCTAACGACATCACCTTCTGATAGAGCAGATAGGCCAGAGGGGCAAGACTGATGGCTGTCCCCGGGTGACCGTTGCCGACTTTCTCAACGGCATCAGCCGAGAGGGCCTTCGCGATATCGACAGCTCTTTTGTCGTGGTCGTTGAAGACTGAACCCATAGTGATGAAGAACCTTTTCCTAAGCCGGTGTCTTGGACGAGCACGTCCGAGTTGCAGGTAGCAGCATCCCCATTCTACCGAGAGGGCGCCAGCTGGAGCTCGCCAACACTCTCAGCTCCCACTACTTCCCCTCTTCTAGACTGCTGGGTGGCTGTAAAGGAACCCATGTCGCCCACTTCCACACTCTCATCCCCTCGCGCGGGGACTCTTCGCGGCTATATCGCGCTCACTAAACCGAGGGTGATCGAGCTTCTCCTCGTCACAACCGTGCCGGTAATGGTGTTGGCCGAGGGTGGGTTACCGAACTTCTGGCTGGTGCTGGCCACTGTCGCAGGGGGTACCCTCAGCGCTGGAAGCGCCAATGCTTACAACATGGTGATTGACCGCGACATCGACACCGTGATGGGAAGAACCCAGGCTCGCCCATTGGTGACCGGGGACATTTCTCCCCGCGCAGCATTAGTTTTCGCCAGCGTTCTCGCCGCTTCCTCGATCGGGCTTCTATGGTGGCTGACCTCACCTTTGGCGGCGCTGCTCTCAGCGACAGCCATCGCCTTTTATGTTTTCATCTACACGATGTGGTTGAAGCGTCGGAGCGAACAGAACATTATTTGGGGCGGTATTGCGGGGTGCTTTCCGGTTTTGATTGGCTGGGCAGCCGTCACGGGAAGCTTGAGTGTTGAGGCGTGGATTTTATTCCTGGTGGTATTCCTCTGGACCCCGCCGCACTACTGGCCACTGTCTATGAAATACAGGGATGACTATGCCAACGCCCAGGTTCCTATGTTGGCCGTGGTGCGGGAAGCCCCTGTTGTCGGTCTCCAGGTCATTCTCTACGCCTGGGCCACCGTGGTTTCCTCGCTACTGCTCATTCCCCTCGCCCCGATGGGAATTCTTTACTCCGCTGTTGCCCTTAGCACAGGAGGCTGGTTCATTCTCGAATCCCACCGCCTGTATGCGCGGGCTCTTGCCGGTGTGGAAACCCAGCCCATGCGGGTGTTTGGAGCGAGTATTACGTACTTGACGTTGCTGTTTGTCTCGGTCGGGATTGATCCGCTTCTTCCCTGGTGACACCGCGCTGCGACAACAGGGACGTAGTGACCAGTGCTAGCAGCACTGCTGCGAGCACCATGTGGATACCGACCGCGAGCTCAGGTAGGCCATTGTTGGCCTGGTACAGACCGATCCCCACCTGCACAAGAGCTACACCTAACGCGCCGGTGATGGCCCGTTGGTAGCGGGCAGGTGCCACCCCGGGGAGGCGGGACACCGCGGCAAGGGTGACCAGCAGACCCAGGACGACATAGGAGGGCCAGGCATGAAAGTGTTGAAGAAGCCAGGAATCAAGACCGTTTCTGGCGCTACCGCCGTCACCAGAATGCGGTCCTGAACCGGTGGTGATGACACCGACCGCCAGCGAAACACCGAGAGTACTCACGAGCCCAAGCCCCAGCACACGAACCGGCGAGCGGACCGCCCAACTCCCGACCTTGCGGCCTGTCCTTACCCGATAGAGCAATACGGCAGCGAGTGCGACCAAAACGAGCGATAACACATAGTGCAGACCGACAATCCAGGGGTTAAGGTTCGTGAGAACCGTAATGCCCCCAATCACGGCCTGACCTGGGATTCCCAGCCCCAACACGATGGAGAGCCTAAACAACTCGGGACGCTCTTTCCGCAGCCGCAACACCAGGACAAACAGGACAACGGCGATGATGGCCAAGATAAAAGTCAGCAGCCGGTTTCCAAACTCAATGATTCCGTGAAAGCCCATCTCTGGGGTGGTAACAAAAGAGTCTTCGGTGCACCGCGGCCAGGTCGGGCAACCCAACCCCGAACCGGTCAGCCGCACCGCACCGCCGGTGCCGATAATGAGTATTTGGCTGACCAGTGATGCCCAAGCGAAAACCTTCACGCGCACATCAACGGTTCCGGGGAGCATGTTCCACAGTGTTTTCAAAAAAAATATCCTCTGACAAAAGGGCCCGAATGCTCTAGACTGGGGTAATCCACGCTCCAGAGGTCCTTCACACGGCTTATTCAGCTCGTTTCTGAGAGTCTAGAAGGCAAGTGCTGGAGAATCCTGGAAGTTTTTCCCGTAACCCCCGCACCAGAAAGGGCGACCATGTCTGATGTACTCCTCGACCGTCCCGACCTTGAGGGTCTTGGGCAATACGAATTTGGTTGGCACGACAAAGACAATGCGGGTGCGATCGCTAAGCGCGGGCTCTCCGAGCAAGTGGTGCGCGAAATTTCTGCGCTCAAGAATGAACCGGAATGGATGCTGAAGCTTCGCCTGAAGGCACTCGCCCTTTTCTACAAGAAGCCCATGCCACAATTTGGCGCCGATCTCTCCGGCATTCACTTCGACAACATCAAGTATTTTGTCCGCTCCACTGAGCGTCAAGCCCAAACGTGGGAAGACCTCCCCGAGGACATCCGCAACACCTATGAACGCCTGGGAATCCCCGAAGCAGAACGTTCGCGCCTAGTCGCTGGCGTGGCCGCCCAGTACGAATCCGAAGTGGTGTACCACCAGATCCGAGAAGATCTGGAGGAACAGGGCGTTTTGTTCCTCGACACGGACACTGCACTGCGGGAGCACCCCGAGTTCTTCACCGAGTACTTTGGCACCGTAATCCCGGCAGGGGATAACAAGTTCTCCGCTTTGAACGCGGCCGTGTGGTCAGGGGGCTCCTTCGTCTACGTCCCACCGGGAGTCCACGTAGAAATACCCCTTCAGGCGTATTTTAGGATTAACACGGAAAACATGGGTCAATTTGAGCGAACCCTGATTATCGCTGACGAGGGCAGTTACGTTCACTACATCGAGGGTTGCACCGCTCCGATCTATTCCAGCGACTCGCTGCATTCGGCTGTCGTGGAAATCATCGTCAAGAAGAACGCCCGTGTTCGATACACCACCATTCAGAACTGGTCCACCAACGTCTACAACCTGGTCACCAAGCGTGCCATCGCGCACGAAGGTGCCACCATGGAGTGGATCGATGGAAACCTGGGTTCCAAGGTCACGATGAAGTACCCCTCCGTCTTCCTGGTGGGCGAGCGAGCTAAAGGCGAAACCCTTTCGGTTGCTTTCGCCGGCCCCGGTCAGCACCAAGACGCCGGAGCAAAAATGGTTCACATGGCCCCCTATACGACCTCTTCGATTGTGTCCAAGTCCATCGCCCGTGGCGGGGGACGAGCCGGATACCGCGGTGAGGTGCGGATGGATGAAAATGCCCACCACTCCGCTAACACCGTGCGGTGTGATGCTCTCCTAGTGGATACCATTTCGCGAAGCGACACCTATCCGGCCATCGACATTCGCGTAGACGATGTTCAGCTTGGGCACGAAGCGACCGTGTCGAGGGTCAGCGAAGAACAGCTTTTCTACCTGCAGAGCAGGGGCATGCCCGAAGATGAAGCCATGGCGATGATTGTCCGCGGCTTCATCGAGCCGATCGCCAGAGAGCTCCCCATGGAATACGCCCTTGAACTCAACAAGCTGATTGAAATGAACATGGAAGGGTCTGTCGGCTAAATGAGCACACCCTCTCCCGTCACCACCACGGCGGACCCGGATACGGTCGCGCCAAGCGTGATTCCTGTCCAAAGCCGGTCCGAATTCTTCAGCTCCGATCAGGTCGCGCTTTTCCCTGCCGTCACCGGTAGAGAGGCACAGTGGAAACTGAGTCCCGTGGAGAAGCTTCGTCCCCTCATTGAGGGAGTCTTGGACGGCCATCGCTATCTGGTTGATTCCACCCCATCCACCGGCTTCAGCGTGGAGTGGACTTCCACAACGCTGGTGAAACGTGGTGTCGCAGGGCTTCCCGAAGACCGTTTGACCGCCAACGCGTGGGAGCAGAACCAGGAAGTTTTACTGGTCACCATCGAGGGTGAGCATCCAGAGCCTCTGCGAATCGTGCGGGACAATCTCGGGGATGACGCCAAGTCTGGTCACACGATCGTGACCGTCAAGCCGGGCGCTAAGGCCACGTTGGTGATGGTATCCAAAGGCCTCGCGACTCTCGCAGAAACGGTCGAGTTCGATCTGGGTGAAGGCTCGAGCCTCCAAGCAGTCTTCGTGGGCCAGTGGGATAGCGGGAGCATCCACTATGCGAGTCATTTCGCCCAGATAGGTAAGGACGCGTCCTTCACCCATATCGTTGTCGATGTGGGTGGCGATATTGTGATCCTCAATCCCAGCGTCCATTTGGTCGGAGAGCGCTCCGAAGGCCACCTTTTTGGCGGCTACTTTGCCGATGCCACGCAACACCAAGAACACCGTGTGTATGTCAATCATGTGGGGGCGCAGACTGTGTCTCGCGTGAATTACAAGGGTGCGCTCCACGGCAAGGGCGCGCGGACCGTCTGGGTGGGCGATGTCTTGATCGGACCTGATGCAGTGGGCACCGATTCGTATGAACAAAATCGAAACCTCGTGCTGAGTGAAGGAACCAGAGCGGACTCCATCCCCAACCTTGAGATTAAGACCGGTGATATCAAGGGAGCTGGCCACGCAAGCGCGACCGGTCGCTTCGATGACGAACAACTTTTCTATCTTCAGTCACGGGGGATTGCGGAGCTCGAAGCCCGGCGTCTCGTCGTTCTGGGCTTCCTTATTGAAATCATCCAGAAGATTGACGACACGGAACTTGCCGGAGAGCTCACCATCGTGATGCAGGAGAAGCTAACGCAAACGGAGAAGGCATCATGAGTGCGGTGAAGGTATGCGCAGTGAATGACGTCAGCGTCTCCACCGCAGTAAAGGTGACCATCGATGGGGTGCCGATCGCGTTGGTGAAGGACTCTGCAGGAGACCTCCATGCCATCGGCGACACCTGCAGCCATGGCGAGATTTCTCTCGCTGAGGGTTTTGTGGAAGACAACACCCTGGAATGCTGGGCCCACGGTTCAAAGTTCAACCTTGACACCGGCAAACCCCTCAATTTTCCGGCATTCGAGCCGGTGCCTGTGTATCGCGTCACCGTCACCGACGGCGACGTCTATATCGATCCCACCCCCCAGAGCCCAGAAAGCGCAGCATCATGAGCACATTGGACATTAAAGACCTTCACGTTTCCATCGAAACCGAGGGCGGAGCAATTGAGATCTTGAAAGGCGTAACACTGAGCCTTGACCAGGACTCAACCCACGCGATCATGGGACCCAACGGGTCAGGAAAGTCCACCCTTGCCTACACGATTGCCGGCCACCCTCGATACTCGGTCACAAAAGGCAGCATCACTCTTGATGGGCTCGACGTTTTGGCCATGGCACCGGACGAACGCGCCCGTGCCGGGCTTTTCTTGGCGATGCAGTACCCCGTCGAGATTCCAGGCGTCACCGTCACAAACTTCCTCCGCACCGCGAAGACCGCCATCGATGGTCGTGCCCCTGCCCTTCGTGAATGGGTTAAGCAACTCAAGGGAGCGATGGACGACCTCAGCATGGAGCCAGGTTTTGCCCAGCGCAACGTGAATGAAGGATTCTCTGGTGGCGAGAAGAAGCGCCACGAAATCATGCAACTCGAGCTGTTGAAGCCTAAGTTTGCCGTCTTGGACGAGACGGATTCCGGTTTGGACGTGGATGCGCTGAAGATCGTGGGCAAGGGCGTCAACCGGGCGAAAGCCAACACCGGGTTAGGCGTTTTGTTGATCACCCACTACACCCGCATTTTGAAATACATCAAGCCTGACTTTGTCCACGTCATGGTCGATGGTCAGATTGCTGAATCCGGAGGTCCTGAGCTCGCAGTGAAGCTCGAGGACGAAGGGTATGACCGCTACGTGCCGAATACGAAGATGGCGGCGGGCTAGCCATGGCCACCGTTGCGCTGACTGCGGAGAAGTTCGACCAGGTCGAAGAGGGTCTAAAGGACGTCATTGACCCTGAGCTGGGGGTCAACATCGTTGACTTGGGTCTGATTTATGACCTCTCCTGGGACGACGAAGAAGACGCTCTGATTGTGAGCATGACGTTGACCTCTGCCGGCTGCCCGTTGACCGATGTCATCGAAGAAGAGATCACCAACAATCTCGATGGAATTGTCGAGCGTTTTCGCATCAATTGGGTGTGGATGCCACCCTGGGGTCAAGAACGCATTACTGCCGATGGCCGTGACATGATGAGAGCTCTCGGATTCTCGATCTAACAACACAGGCAATCTTTTTGCCTGACCTGGTGGTTTGGCATGCTTGAGGTTAAAGACCTTCAAATACGTATTGGCGCGCGCGTGCTCCTCGACGGCGTGTCCTTTCGTGTTGACACTGGTGACAAAGTGGGCTTGGTAGGCCGCAACGGAGCGGGAAAGACAACGCTGACCAAGGTGATCGCAGGGGACTTCGCTGCGACCGAAGGGTACGCGAAGGTCACGGGTGAAGTCGGTTACCTGCCCCAGGACCCGCGGGCCGCTAACCCCCACGAGTCCGCGAGGACGAGGATCTTGGATGCCAGAGGGCTCGGCCACCTCATCGAGGGGATGTCGAAAGCCACGACCGATATGGCAAGTGGTGACGAAGCAGTCTCTGCCGCTGCGATGAAAAAGTATGGACGCCTCAACGATCAGTTCTTGGCAGCCGGCGGTTATCAGGCCGAAGCAGAGGCTGCCACGATCGCTTCGCACCTGAACTTGCCCCACACCACGCTGGACCAGGAGCTTGGCACGCTTTCTGGTGGACAACGGCGGCGCATCGAACTCGCCCGTATTTTGTTCCAGAACGCCCCGTTGATGGTGCTGGACGAGCCCACCAACCACCTGGATGCAGATTCTGTGGTCTGGTTGCGCAACTTCCTTCAAGGCTATCCCGGCGGAGTCATCGTGATTTCCCACGATGTCGGCCTGGTGGAGGAAACCGTTAACCGCGTTTTCTATTTGGATGCCATGCGTTCCACCATCGACATCTACAACATGTCCTGGAAGCACTACCTACGCCAGCGGGAAGCTGACGAAGAGCGCCGTCGTAAGGAACGCAGCATCACCGAGAAGAAGGCAACCGCCCTGCAGCTCCAGGCCGCAAAGTTTGGCGCCAAGGCCAGTAAAGCCGCCTCCGCCCACCAAATGGTGGCCCGGGCGGAACGTATGCTCGCCGGCCTCGATGATGTCCGCGGCACGGAACGTGTCGCCAAACTGCGATTCCCCGACCCGGCGGCCTGCGGGAAAACACCTCTGTTTGGGCACAATCTTTCCAAGAGCTACGGGTCGCTCGAAATCTTCACCGCTGTTGACTTGGCCATCGACCGAGGGTCAAAAGTCGTCATCGTTGGTCTCAACGGAGCGGGTAAAACAACGCTGTTGCGAATCCTCGCCGGCGTTGATGCACCAGACACGGGAGTGATCGAGGCTGGTCACGGTTTGCGCATCGGCTACTACGCCCAGGAACACGAAACTTTGGACGTGGACCGGACGGTTTTGGAAAACATGCTCGCCTCTTCCCCTGACATCGGCGAGCGCGAAGCCCGCTCGGTGCTGGGTTCGTTTCTCTTTACCGGGGATGACGTGTTGAAGCCTGCCGGTGTTCTCTCCGGCGGCGAGAAAACCAGACTTTCGCTCGCGACCCTCGTGGTGTCGAAGGCAAACGTGTTGCTGCTTGATGAGCCCACCAACAACCTCGACCCTGCCAGCCGCGAAGAGATCCTCGACGCCCTGGCGCACTACTCGGGTTCTGTGGTGTTAGTCAGCCACGATGACGGAGCCGTTCTCGCTCTGAACCCCGAACGGGTGCTCATCATGCCCGATGGGGTGGAAGACCACTGGAGCGACGAATACGCCGACCTGGTCTCTCTCGCCTAACGCGGGGACTGCTCCAGCAAAGAATCCTCTTCTTCCGCGTCAGAGGGGTGTGGGGCAGAGCGGGCTTCAATACCCCGAGAGACGCGCCATTCCTGTCGGAACATCCAGCCAAAGCCCACGAAGGCCATGACGGCGAAGAGATACCACTGGAAGGTGTAACTCAAGTGGGGACCTTCATCCAGAACGGGGCGAAGGGTGCGCAGCGGAACAGAGGCTGGCGCGGGTTCTTCGGTGTCCGCGATGAGATAGAACTCCTGGGTGAGCGCCGTCGTGGTTTGGGCAACGACGTCAACCACGTTGATGGTGGCGACCTGACCCTCTGGTGCGCCGCGACCCCGAAGCTGTGGCTCCCACATTTTGACCCGTGCTACTAGGGTGACGTCTCCTTGGGGGACTTCCGGTATCGCATCGGGGTAGTCGGATGCTTCACCAGTGGGCACCCAGCCCCTGGAGACCAAGACAGCTTTTTCTCCCGAGACGAAAGGAACAAGAACTTCAAACCCGACCAGACCGGCACGGGGTCTTGTTCGCACGAGGAGCTGGTCTTCCCTTTCGTATCGACCCTCTAGCACCAGGGGGGTCCATTCGTCCTCGACCGAAGGCCGGGGATTGGTCTCTAGAAAGTCCTCCACACTAAGGGAGTTAGCGTCCCAGTTGTTTTCCACGCGATCCATGGCGGCCACCGCCTGGCCTCGCCGGTCCCACTGCCACAGGCCAAATAGTGTCGCGACGATCGCAAACACAACCGTCAGGGAGAAATAGCCCAACCACCTGGAGCTAAAAAACTGGCGAAACACTTTACTGCTCGCTCGGGAGAGCCACTGCACTGACCGGGAAACTGCGTTGGTCGAGATACCCGACAAAGTATTCCTTATGTGCTTCGCAGGACAGCCAAACCTTCGTCCGGTCCACCGCATGGATTTTGGGGTTCCGCCACTGGATTTCCCATCGGGGCGTCTCGCGACACGATGTCCTGGAACATCGAAGTCCCTCGGTAGGTGCCCCTGGGATAATCACCGAAGTGCGGTGACGCTAATGGTTCCTGGGCGCAGGGGGCCTCGCCCTGTGGACGGGGCAACAGAGTTCGCCAGCACTACCGCGAAATAGGGCAACAGAACTGCGCCCAGTGCAGGCGCGAGCAACCACCAGCCGGGAGTGAAGAAACAGGCCCCAATACAGACCAAACGCACGCCCATTGCGAGCGAGTATTTCAGCATCCGTGAGCGACGTTCGGCTTCGGGCGCTTCGCCCAATGAGGTCGCCGACTGAAGTTGATCCATTGCCCCATGCTAGAACAAACACCTGCTAATAAGCTTGGCACCATGCACACACCCCGCACCGTCTTAATCACCGGAGGAAACCGCGGCATTGGCTACGCCATCGCGGAAAGATTTGTGAAAGAGGGCCACCGCGTCGCGGTGACCGCTCGCAGCGGTCAAGGCCCCAAGGGCGCGCTCACGGTGACCGCAGACGTGACTGATGGCGCGTCGCTGGATTCTGCCATCTCTCAGGTGGAGGCTGAGCTGGGACCACTCGAGGTGGTTGTCGCGAACGCCGGGATCACGAAAGACACTCTGTTGCTGCGAATGAGCGATCAGGACTTCGAGGAGGTCATCAATACGAACCTCACCGGAGTTTTTCGCGTGGTGAAGCGCTCAATCAAGTCGATGATGAAGCAGAAATTCGGCAGAGTGATCCTTATTTCCAGCGTGGTGGGACTCTATGGTTCCCCAGGACAGGTGAATTACGCGGCAGCCAAAGCAGGATTGGTCGGCTTTGCCAGATCCCTCACCCGTGAGCTGGGTTCACGTGGCGTGACCGCCAATGTCGTGGCACCTGGATTCATAGACACCGACATGACCAAGGCTCTCCCCGAGGAGCAACAACAGGCGTATCTCGCCTCTATTCCCGCAGCACGCTTTGCCACACCCGATGAGGTAGCCAGCGCTGTGGTGTGGCTAGCTAGTGACGATGCCAGCTATATCTCCGGCGCTGTGATCCCTGTTGATGGGGGACTGGGAATGGGCCACTAAATCCTGAGAATGCCGAGTTCATCAAGCACGAGCGCCAAGTCCGGGGTGTCGATCACCCGGTCTGCTGCCTCTTTGAGCACAGGCTTAGCCATATAGGCGATTCCGATACCGGCGGCGCGAAGCATGTCGATGTCGTTACTGCCATCTCCTACAGCAACCGTGTCGGCCATATCGATGCCGTTGAGAGCGGCCCAGCCTCTCAGGCTTTCTTCCTTGGCGGTGGCGTCCACAAGGGGGTGTTCGACGTCGCCGGTCAGGACAGAGCCCTTGGTAATGAATCTGTTCGCCCGGTGGAAATCAAGACCCAGGTCCAGGGCGAGGGGATCCAACATTTCGTGGAATCCACCGGAAACCGCTGCCACCAGGTGGCCAGCATGGTGCAGGGAATCAACAAGAGCCCGCGCTCCCACACTCAGTCGAACACGTGCCGAAGCGGTCGCCAGCTGATGCTGGGTGACCCCTGCGAGTTCCTTCACACGCTGGGACAGTGACTCTGCGAAATCAAGCTCTCCTGCCATCGCGTGCGCTGTAATAGCTGCCACCCGCTCGGCAACTGCGGGGGATACACACTCGGCGAGAAGATCGATACCTTCATCCTGGGTGAGTGTTGAGTCGACGTCGAGAACCACAAGCATCCTCCCGGCGCTCATGCCCTCACTACCGTTCCCTTCTCCACAACCGTGACGCCACCTTCCGAGCGGGTGAAGCCGCGGGCTTTATCTGCTCCCTGGTCAATCCCGACCTTCGCACCTGGTTCCAGCACAACATCTTTGTCGAGGATGGCGCGGTGGATATGGGCGCCCGCACCCACCACTACCCTCTCGAAGAGAATGGAGTCCTCGACCACCGCTCCAGAATCAATATTGACCCAGGGCCCCAATACGCTTCGGGAAACCTTCGCCCCGACGACATAACACCCCAGTGACACCGTGGACTCAGATAACGAACCAGGGTTGCCATTCTGGTCTTGCACGAACTTGGCCGGTGGCGAATTCCACTGCTGGGAATAGATGGGCCAATCAGCATTGAACAGGTTGAACGCGGGGTCAATGGAAATCAGGTCCTGGTGGGCATCAAAGAAGGCATCGATTGTCCCGACATCCCTCCAATAAAAGCGGTCGTTCTCCCGCGCACCAGGAATCTTGTTTCGATTCAAGTCATACACATACGCTTCCCCACGCTCCACGAACGCGGGGATGATGTCGCCACCCATGTCATGATCAGATTCCACATCTTTGGCGTCGGCGCGGACAGCATCCACCAGCGCTTTGGTGGTGAAAACGTAGTTTCCCATTGACGCCAACACTTTGTCGGGGGAGTCGGGCAGGCCCTCAGGGTTTTTCGGCTTTTCGGTAAAAGCGGTGATTTTGTCCGGGTCCTGCGAATCGGTCGTGATGACGCCGAACTGGTCCGACATTTCTCGGGGCTGACGGATGCCCGCCACTGTTACTCCTGCGCCGCTGGCGAGGTGCGCCTCGATCATCTGCTGAAAGTCCATCCGATAGACGTGATCCGCACCCACCACGACCACCAGATCCGGCTTTTCGTCACCGATAAGGTTCAAGCTTTGAAAGATGGCGTCCGCAGAGCCGGCAAACCAACGTTTTCCGAGCCTTTGTTGGGCAGGAACCGATGCGACGTAGGCGTTGAGCATCCCGCTCAACCGCCACATTTGAGACACGTGCCGGTCGAGCGAATGGGACTTGTACTGCGTGAGCACCACCACTTGACGCAGGCTTGAGTTGATCAGGTTCGAAATCGCGAAATCCACCAGGCGGTAATGACCGGCGAAGGGAACGGCGGGCTTGGCGCGATCCGCGGTGAGGGGCATCAGTCGTTTCCCCTCGCCTCCTGCGAGGACAATTCCAAACGCTTTAGGCGACGACACCCTCCCAGCGTAGTGGATAGCCCATTTACGCCCCCTATCGGTGGAGTAGTCTGGGGGAACCATGTCCCTTGTTGCTTCCTTCGACGCTGTCAGCGTCACCAAAGAGGGGTCGCGCATCCTCTCAGACATCTCCTGGGACATTGATTCCAGCGAACGCTGGGTCATTGTGGGCCCTAACGGCGCAGGAAAAACCACCCTTTTGGGCCTTCTGGCATCCTTTTCTCACCCCAGCGCGGGAACAGTCACCGTTTTGGGCGAAACGCTCGGGAAAACAGACGTTTTTGAGCTGCGTCCGCGGGTGGGATTTGCCTCCAGTGACATGGCCAATCGGATTCCCTACAACGAAACAGTCCTCGATACCATCCTGACCGCCGCGTATGGCGTCACCGGTCGGTGGAAGGAAGACTACGAATCCATCGACATTAGGCGCGCGCAGCGCGTGCTCGCCGAATGGAACCTGGAGAATCTCGCCGAATCCACGATGCGCACGCTCTCTGATGGTGAACGTAAACGCGTCCAAATTGCCAGGGCCGTCATGACGGACCCCGAGATGTTGCTGCTGGATGAACCCGCAGGCAGTCTCGACGTGGGTGCTAGAGAAGACGTCATCGAGATGCTCGATCACTTCGCAGGAGAGCCCACTTCACCAGCGATGGTGATGGTGACTCACCACGTGGAAGAAATTCCCAGCGGATTCACGCACCTTCTGGTGATTGCCGATGGCAGAATTGTCGCCAAAGGACGGTTGGAAGAGACGCTCACCGGTGCTGTGCTTTCAGACGCCTTCGGCCGGCCTCTTTCCGTCACACACAACAATGGACGTTTTCAGGCCACAGCTTTGTGATTTTCCTGGTAAAGTCGGAGCTTCGCCAGTTTTCTGATGACCTGGTATCGGTTCGATAAAGGATTTTGCTATGAAGACAGATATTCACCCCGACTACAACACGATTGTGTTCCGCGACCTTACCTCCGGGGAAACCTTTCTGACCCGCTCCACCGCGAAGAGCGAGAAGACCATCGAGTGGGAAGACGGCAACACCTACCCCGTGATTGATGTGGAAATTTCTTCCGCCTCACACCCTTTTTATACCGGCAAGCAGCGTATCCTCGACTCCGCTGGTCGCGTGGAGAAGTTCAACCAGCGCTTCAAGGGCTTCGGACAGTAACTACAATCGAACGGGCCACTCACCGCTTGCGGTGAAGCCCGCATCGCCGCGTCCGCGTCGAAAAGCTTGAAAGTTTTCTGCCCACTCTCTGGACCACTGGATTTGTTGGTCGTGAAGTTCTTTCGCAGTTTCGGGGATCTCACTTTGGTGGGCACGAATCATGGCCTGGGCAACACGGCCGGCTGCCACAGCATCCGCGTCCGCGGTGTGGGCGCCATCAAAAGCTACCTCGTAATGCGCGGTGGCCATTTGCAAAGTGCGCTTTCCCTTGCGGTAGCGGTCGACTGCTCGATCAATGACCAAGGGGTCGACAATGGGCCCCGGATCGGCGAAAGGTTCAAGGCCATAGCGCACCATCTCGTGGTGGAGAATTGAGAAGTCATAGGACGCGTTGTACGCGACGACGGGGATTCCACGGGTGAGATACCCGGCGAGGGTGGCTCCGATTTCTGCGACAACCGTATGGGGTTCACGACCTTCTGCCCGGGCACGCTCGTTCGTCACCCCGTGAACAGCTGTGGCGGCTTCGGGAATGATGACGCCGGGATTAGTCAGCCACTCGGCGCACTCCGTCACCTCACCCGATGCATCAATGAGACCTACGTAGGCTGTCACAATGCGGGAATGACGGGTGTCAAGCCCCGTCGTTTCGGTGTCAAAAACCGCCAGGGTGTCGCTCCAGTGGGCCATGCTCAAAGCCTAGGTCACGCCACTGACGCTTTGATTCCTGCGAGCGAGAGCCAATAGAAGCTCTGGGGGGGCAGGGTGAGGACGAGTTGGCCCTGTTCGTTGGGGGACGGGAACCTCCCGCCACCGGTAATTTCGGTCACTCGGTTCGCGCGGAAAGACTCCGGCAGACTGAGGGTGACCGAAAGCGGTTGGTGGGCAAAAGAGTACACACACAACAGTGTCTCCGGAGATTCTCCCGGTTTGCACTCCTCTATTGGCATATCCCGCACGAACGCCAGCACGGAGGGGTTGTCTGAGGGGACAACCGTGAGTGACCCCACTCCAAAGACGGGGTGTTCTTTTCGCAGGTGGACGAGGTTGCGCACCCAGTGAAGAAGGGATGTCCCCTGAGCCAGTTGGGTTTCCACGTTGGAGGAGCTGTAGTGAAAGGCGAGGGACTGCACGACGGGCAAAAACAGCTTTCCTGGATCAGCATCGGAGAATCCAGCGTTTCGATCCGGGGTCCACTGCATCGGGGTGCGAGAACTATCGCGATCCTCCAGCCAAATGTTGTCCCCCATCCCAATTTCGTCGCCATAGTAAAGAAAGGGTGAACCCGGCAGGGACAGCAACAGGGCGTGAGCCAACTGAAGCTCCTGGTGGGAATTGTCGAGCAGGGGAGCGAGGCGGCGACGAATCCCCACATTGACCCGCATTCGCGGGTCATAGGCATACCAGCCATACAACGCCTGGCGCTCTTCTTCCGACACCATCTCTAAGGTGAGTTCATCGTGGTTTCGCAAAAACACTCCCCAGGCTGCCCCGGGCGGGATATTCACGGTTTCCGCGAGCACTACCTGCAAAGGCTCGGCCTGCTGGGAACGGAGGGCATAAAATATTCTTGGCATGATCGGGAAATCGAATGCCATGTGGCATTCGGGGGTTTCCTCGGTGCCCAAATACTCAGCCGTTTCGCTGGGCCACTGGTTAGCTTCAGCAATCAGAACCCGCCCTGGAAATTCGGTGTCTAGGAACGATCGGAACGTGCGCAAGAACTCGTGCGTCTCCGGTTCGCTCTCGCCCGTGCCCTCGTCGGATTCATACAGGTAGGGGATGGCGTCGAGGCGGAAGCCATCAACGCCCATTGCCAACCAGAAACGGGCGATGTCGTGCATTTCTGAGTGAACCGCTGGGTTGTGATAGT
>Ga0208647_1000155_pt1 | contig 26287 bp, 39 predicted proteins | sample AntAceMetag02UKA_FD_184765 | JGI IMG/M metagenome (GOLD analysis project Ga0208647, IMG submission 184765) | Saline lake microbial communities from Ace Lake, Antarctica - Antarctic Ace Lake Metagenome 02UKA (SPAdes) (version 2) | ecosystem: Environmental > Aquatic > Non-marine Saline and... | reverse complement strand
GGCTAAAAAAAGAAGTCATGTGCTTTTGGAGTTGAAGAGAAAGATCTGGATTTATGATCGAGTTAGGAAGTTTGGAAGAAGTTAGAGGGAAGGGTATGGTTTTTTTGTTTATTTGTGCGACACAGCATATCCTAGTCATTATGGGGATGCTATTTTAACTAAAATTAATGGACATAGTATGACATTGCAAGAAGGAATAACTGGTGATTATTTATCTAAAATTTCTAGTCCTTCTGCTAGTTTGACTTCCTTTTTGGTAGGTTCTCATCATGATTCGGATGAAATATTTGTTTCTGTTGATGGGGTTCAGTCTAGTTTGCAGGATGCTGTTAATCTTTGTGGGAATGTGAAGTCTTCTTATTCTTTGGATATAGTTTTTGGGCATAGTGCTAACGAAATTTTAGTGAATATTGATGGAGAACGTAAGATGCTTCAGAGTGCTATTAATGATGGTGATTTTTGTGGTAATTCAGTAAGACCATCTTTTTATTATGAAAAGTGTTGGAAAGTAAATGGAGTTTGTGTATCATCTTTAACTAATGCTACAACAGAGTATTGTGGACATAAGGATAGTTGTAATTGTAGTAGTGAAAATTATTGTAAGAGTGATTACGTTAATGGCGATCTGGCTAAGTATTGGAATCATGGCTGTTCTGAGGCACCAACTATTATAGAATGTTATAGTAAACGTTTGCAAATTTAAGATTGCTGAGTTTTTTTAATTTCTGAAATAGAATGAATAATAAAAAAATTAAAAGATGAATTAAGAATTCTAGTTTTTAGATGCGCTGAAGTATTCTTTGCATTTAACTGGTTTGTTTTGTGTTGGTTTGAATAGCACTTCGCATTTCTTTCCGCAGTCTGAGCAAGTTGTTTTGTGCATTTCTCTGTTTTTTATTTTTTGAAGCTTGGAAGGATTTGGGCATATGAAGATAGAAGTTAGGATTTACTATGATATAAGATAAGAAAGATATATAAGATAAGATGAGTTGTTTTTTTTATGAGAAGATTGTGGTTGGTTGGTTTTTTGATTGTTGTTTTTAGTTTTGTTTTTGCCTATTCTTTAGCTATTCCTGATCCTGGGCATGGTGCAGAAAAAGTTTTTGTTTTTATTAATGGGCAAAACTTGGAATTGCAGAGTGCGATTGATTCGGGAAAGTTTGGAGCTTACTATACTGGGGGTTCTTATTCTGGTGTTGTTGTTTCTGGGCATAGCGAGAATATTTTTGTTAGGGTAAATGGAGCCGATAAGAGTTTGCAGCAGGCGATTAATGATGAATCGCTTTGTTTTAGTACTTTGGGAAGTGGGAACTATTCTGGCAATGTTGTTTTTGGACATAAGGGAGAAGATGTTTTGGTTGATTTTGGTGGGGAGAAGAGTTTGCAACAGGCGATTAATGATGGACTTTTTGGGCGGGATTGTGTTTTTTCAACATGTACTGATGGGATACAGAATCAGGATGAGACTGATATCGATTGTGGTGGTTCTTGTGACCCCTGTCTTATTCCTGTTAATTGTGTTGGTCGTTGGGATAATTATTATGGTAGCTGTAGTGCTACGGCTTGCGAAACTATGGGGAATTATGATAAGAAGTGGATTATTACGACTTTTGCTGCTAATGGTGGTACGGATTGTTTATATGATAACGGAGAGATTGTGGATAATGGTGGGAATGTTTGTAGTGGACCTACTGAGTTTCAAATATGTTATGATGGTAATCCTTGTCATACGACTGGGGGTTGTGATGGTGGTATTTGTCTTCATACTACTAATATAGATGATGGTACTATGTGTCATGATGGTAATCCTTGTCATGGTACTGGATGGTGTTCGAGTGGATCTTGTATTGGATTTTCTATTTCATGTTAATTATCAAAAATGTTGGAAATATAATGGAAGGTGTATACAACTTTTAGCAACTGCTATGGATGAAACGATATTCTGTGGACATTATTCAAAATGTAGTTGTGGTGGTGAAGATTATTGTGGGATATATACAAGTGGTCAGAAGGTTAAATATTGGGATAGTGGTTGCCCTGGAACGCCGAGGCAACTAGAATGTTATATTAGAATATTGTAAATATTATATTATCGAGTTTTTTGAATTTCTTAAATAGAATAAATAATAAAAAAAAATTAAAAGGTGAACTAGAAATTCTAGTTTCTAGATGCGCTGAAGCATTCTTTGCATCTAACTGGTTTGCCTTGTGTTGGTTTGAATGGCACTTCGCATTGCTTTCCGCAGTCTGAGCAAGTTGCTTTGTGCATTTCTCGTGGGCCATCGTTTGATCGGTTATTGTTGCCGAACTTACGATTACCGCCGCCAAATCTGTTATTGTTGTCTCCGAAGCTTCTCTGTGGTCTGTTCTTTTTGAAGCATTCTTGACATCTAACTGGCTTTCCTTGTGTTGGTTTGAATGGCACTTCGCATTCTTTCCCGCAATCCGAGCAAGTTGCTTTGTGCATTTCTCTGTCTTCCATGTTTTGTTTTTCCTCCGTATATCTGACATAAGTTTCACTTATGCTTTGGAATTTGGAAGAATTGTGGGTATATAGGACTATGGGTAGGGATTGCTGTTATATATATTTATAAATATCAACTGTTTTTTGTTTTTATGTTTGATAGAGATAAAAAAGGAGTTAGTATTATGATTGGATATGTTTTGTTGATTGTGCTTTCTATCGCTATTGCTGGAAGTGTTTATTTTTGGTTGAGTGGTTTTATTGGTCAGCAGGAAATTTCAGAGTGTTCGGATGATATTTCTATTTCTATTGAAGATATTAATTGCGATGGGGGTGTTGTTAATATTTCGTTTAGAAATTCTGGGTTGTTTGTTGTTGAGGGCTATATGATAAGAGGTGGAGTTGATACTTCTGAGTTGTCTATTGACTTATCGAATTTTGTTGTTGGGGATTTTGGCGGAAAGGTTGTCGATGGCGTGATTTATTTTAATGAGTCTTTATCCCCTAGGGGTGAAGTTGTTCATCAGTATGCGTTTGATTTTCCAGTAAATGTTTTTGAAATTATTCCTGTTAATTTTGGGGAGAATTCTCGTTTTGTGAAATGTTTCAATCTGGTGAAGCGTGACATTTTTTCGTGCGAAGGAATGGAGTTTGATGCAGAATTGATTACTAGGGATGAACTTGATGATAATGTGACTAGTTTGGAAGAAGATCGAGAAAGAGTTGATATTAGTTATGATAATGAGCTTGTGATTTCATTTAATCAGAGTACTAATGAGGATGTTGATTTGGATAATGTTGTTATTCTACGTAATGATGAAGATGCATCCTTTTCTTTCGTACTTGTTAAAAATTTGGATTTGCCTACCGGTGAGACGAAGAGTGTTTTTCTTGATGTTGTTTCTGGAAGTGGGGATGTTTGTATTCGGGATGAGGAGTTGTTGAGTATTGACGAGATTACTAAGAATTGTTCGAGGGCGAGTGAGGTTTTGATTAGTTGTCCTGGATCTGTTGGAGAATATGATTGTTCTTATGTTGATGGAAAGTATAAGATTTCTGGATTGAGACATTCTGGGATTTTGGAGATGGAGCGTACTGTTCCCGATCCGAGTAGGACCTCTAAATTTCTTGATTTTTATAATAATTGTGAGAAACTTTCTGCTGGAGGTTCTACTTACCCGTTTTCTAGTATTGGGGCTTATGATGGAACTATGAAGAGTTGGTATACCCCTGGTAATTTTGAGTTGGTAATTGGAGAATATCATCTTCATCCTAATAAGGTTAGAAGCCAATTGCAAAAGATGTATGATAATGGACAGAGGGTTATTAGTCTCCAGGTTTGGTATTTTGATTTTGATGAGAATACAGAATGTAATAATCCACATTGTTTAGAATGCGAATGTTTTCCAGAAAACTTTTATGGGCATATTATTAATTCTGAAAGTGGAAGACTTCCTTCGCAGCAAGAGAAAAATTTGGTGAATATTTTGAAGGATGTAAAGGATATTGGATTTGATACCATGACTTTTAGATTTGCGCCTCAATGGAATGCTAATCCGAAAACTTGGAAGGATGCGTGGGATTGGGATCGTTATGATCATTTTTGGGATTTTATAGATTCTACTAGGAATACTATAGAAACTACTTTGACTGATACGGATGTTGTTAGAGTTTATGATTTGGGTAGAGGTATTGCTGGAATATGGGAAACTGGTTATGATGGAGAAGATGCTGAAAATACTTCTATTAAAAATAATATAAAGAATTATACTTATTATGTTTGGAAGAATTATACTGACAGATATGGCAATGATGATAGTTTCGGATTTTCTTATTCTTTAAATTATGGACTTCGTTTTAATGCGTCCATGGAGGTCTATGATAAAGTAGGGCTTAGACCTAAATTTTATGCATTTGATTCTTATACAAATTTAAAAGAAAATTTTGAAGGAATTCAGGAGAATGCGAAATTTAAAGGTTTGATGAGCTATATGGATGATCAAGGGGAGAGAAACAAACCGATAATTATTCAGGAGACTTATTACGATTATCTGCCTAATTTTGAAGAGTTTTTAGGTTTTGCAAGGGATTATAATTTGAATTTATGTTATGTTAACCAGTGTCCGTTAGCGCATTTATCTTCAGGGAGTTGGCATTTTAATTTAGATTATGCAGAGAATTATTCTTATTTTCCTGATACTGATCCAACTGGTCATTTAGATACTGATCCAATTGGTCATTTAGATATAGATAAATACGGTTTGGGTTGTGATGATAAGGATTGTATTTGGGTTATAGGAGGCAATTTTACCAATAAGCCTAAATATACCTTTTTTGATTCCTGTTCTTTTGGTAAAATAATTGCTGGTCCAATTGCTGCCGTAACTTCTGGATACAATGTAGCTACTGTGAAGATCCCTGAAAGTATTTTGTCTGAGTATGATAAGACTTGTTTCCGTTTAACTGATAATAGAGGATTTATTTCAGATTTTAAGGAAATAACTTTTAAGAATGAAGAAGTTCCTATGTTTTTTTATTTAGCTGGTCAGTCTAATATGTTTGGGTATGGACTTGATTTTTATGCTGATTCTAAATCCAAATATTGGTATGACGTTCCGAGTAATGTTGATTTTTATTATGCACAGGATTTGGATGAGGATGTGTCTTTGATAGATAGGATTCCTGCTCAGACGTCGCAATTTCTTTATGAGCATTTTGGTCCTGAGATCACGCTGATTCATAGGTTGGGGTGGATGTATCCGGACAGGAAAGTTGTTGTTGTTAAATATGCTATAGGGGGAACTTCGGCCTCACAATGGAATCCTGGTGTTGGTTGTTCTAGTAATCCTGAGAAGGCTGGGAAGAAAAAATGTTTATATGAGAAGTCGTTGTTTCATTTGAATAATGTTATTGATAATTATGCGGATGTAGAATTTGGGGGTATGTTCTGGCTTCAGGGAGAAAATGATGCTGTTATATATGATCCTAACTTTTTGACTCATACTAAGAATATTTTTAATAATTATCGTTTGGATCTTGGTGAGCCTAACTTGCCTATTTTTGAAGGAGTGATTCATCCTGTAGATACTAAATGTTCTTGGTCTATTGTTAATGGCGACGCTGATGATGTTGATTCTATTAGAGAGCAACAGTTTCAGATTGCTAGCGAGATGAATAATGTTTATACTGTTGATACGATTGGTTTGTCTTGTATTGAAAAGCGTAATGCGGCGAGTGTTGCAGATGGTGTTCATTTTAATGAATTGAGTCAGTTGGCACTTGGCAATTTGTTTGGGGGGAATTATGATGAAAAGGTTAAATCAAAGTAGTTTCCCTAAAGTATCAGCGATTTCTTTTCCTGAGACTTGTCCTTTGAATTTTGCCATTAGTAGTCCCATATATGCTCCCTGTGAGAGATTTGGTTTTTGTTTGATTATGGATTTGGCTTCTGATTTTAGGTCGATGGCGGATTTTTTTGTTGCCTCTTCTAGTGTCATACCTTGAGATAATTTTTGCATTACCGTGTTTGCGTCAGTTTCTGGGATTTCTTTTTTCTCTATTAGTTCTAATATTTCCTCTAGTTGATCTACTGATAAATTTGTTTTTGGCTGAAAGAGGGTTAGCATTTTCGCGACTAGGTTTGGATGGTTATGTTCGTGTATTAAGGCTTTGAAGTCCTCGATTTTGTTTTTCTTTAAAATTAGTTTTAGGAGTTCTGGATTTAATCCGAATTCTTTCAGATAGGAAGTGTTTTCGGATTGGAGTTTTGGGAGATTCTTTTTTGTTTCGTCTAGAAGTTGTCTGGAGATTTTTAGGAGAGGGTGATCTGTTTCGGGATACATTCTTGCGGCGCCTGGCATTGGTCTTAGGAATTCGGATGTTCCATCTAGTAAGGCGTTTCTGACTTCGTTTTTGCATGATTTTTTTTTGACACATTTTATCTGTCTTGTGATTTCTAAGTCTATTGTTTTCTTCATCATTTTTGGATTTTGGAAGCCTTTAATTTCTACTCGCTTGGATCCTTTGATTGAGATGTTGACGTCTTGTCGAATTGTGCCGAGTCCTCGTTTGACTTTGCAGGCTCTTAGTATTTCTCCGAGTTTTAGTGCGGCTTCTTTTATTTCTTCTGGAGTGTTCATGTGTGGGCCGGTTGCGATTTCTACTAGAGGTATTCCTAATCTATCCAACTTGAAGGTTGGAGTTTTTGTGTCGTTGACTTTTCTTGCTGAATCTTCTTCTAGCATTAAGTAGTCGATTGATATTTTTTTGCCTGAGGATAATGTTATGTAGCCGTCGTGGGCGATTAGTGCGGTTCGTTGGAATCCGGAAGTGTTTGATCCATCGGTTACGGTTTTTCTCATGATTTGTGCGACTGGGAATATTTTGCAGTTTAGGAAGTGCGCGATTTGGAGTGCGATTTGGAGTGCTTCTTGGTTGATTGCGTGAGGAGGTTCTTCGTCTAGTTCGACTAGGCAGTTTGTGTCGTAGACTTGGTAGGTGAAGTTTTTGTTTTGTGATGCTTCGTGCTTTACGGCTTCGTCTACGATTCCTGTTTCTCCTACTACTGGGTTTAGTGTCCGGTGGATTTCGTATTGGGGGGTGTCGGTTCGGAGGAGGGATGGGCAGTTGCAGAATAGTTTGTGGGTGTCTAGTTGTTGATGTATTTCTAGCCCGGATTTTAGGCCTAGTTTTTTGTAATCATGTTCCATATTTTTTAGAATGAGTGAAGGTTTAAATAAGTTGGTTTCTTTTGTTTGATAAGGAGGTAAAGATGAAGTTAACAAAGATTAATTATAATTCGGCTGTCATTTTCGGTGTTTTGTCGTTGGTCATGTATTTGGCTGTTGGTATTTTGCAATGGAGTTTGCGAGATGCTTTGATTGCTCAGGGCATTGCCGTTAATGCTATGCAGACTTTCCTTATGGCTCCTATAATCGGTGGAGTTCTTGGATATGCTAGCATGGTTGTTATAATTGCGATTTATAATTTAGTGGCTAAAAGATATCCTATTAGTTGGGATATTGCCAAGAAGTAATTATACGAATTATTATTTTTATTTTTTTAGGAATTTTTCTTTCTTATTCCATTGTTTGTGTCCGAGAACCCAGCCTAATTTTACTAGGGCTGTTTCTGTTGTTAGGTCTGAGAATATGATGTTGGTTTTTTGTAGGTCTCTGCCTGCGGAGTAGACGTTTGGGTTTAGGTTGCCGTAGATTGTTTGTGCGGTTGCTACTATTATCATTCCTTTTTTTATTGCGTTTTTTATTTTTGGGAGCCAGTTGAATTCGGATTGTTTTGCTGGGACGTGGCCTAGTCCTGTTGTCTCGATGATTAATCCTTTGTAGCCTTGTTCTAGATAAAAGTCTATTATTGCGGGGTCTCTTCCTGGATGGGCTTTTATTGAGGTTACTTTTTGAGAATATTTTGTGTCGAGTTTTGCGGATTTGGAATTGTCTCTTGCATTGAATTCTTTTAGGATTTCGAATTTGTCTTTTGTTATTCTGGCTAGAGGTGTGGTGTTGATGGGTTTGAATGTGTTTCTTTCTGATGTGTGCATTTTTCTTGCGGAGTTTCCTTGGATTGCTATGCAGGTGTCGTCGTTTGTTGATTCGTGTCCTATGATTGCTACTTGGGCTATGTCGGATGTTGCGTATTGTGCTGCGCAGATTAGGTTTAGTGCGGCGTCGGTTGAGGCTCGGTCGATTGAACGTTGAGAGAATGTTAGGGCGACTGGTTTGTTTAGGTCTTGTAAGAAGTAGTGTAGGGCTGCGGCGGTGTAGTGGAGAGTGTCTGAGCCGTGAGTTACGATTACTCCGGATATTGATTTATCGTTTAGGTATTTTTCACAGATTGTTGCGATTGTTTTCCAGTCTTTTGGATCCATATCTTCTGAAAGTTTCATGAATGGGGATTCTATTATTGGGTTGCATATTTTTGAAAGTTCTGGTGCTATTTTTAGGATTCCTTCTGCATCTGTTGGGATTGTTCCTCCTGATTTTGGATCTAGTCTTGCGCTAATTGTTCCGCCGGTGATGATAATTGCTACTCGCGGTAGAGATTTGTTCGGTTCGGTTTTATGTTCCAGAGCTTTCATTATTTTTCTTTTAGTATTACTTACTAGAATTTTTGCCTCTAGTATTTCGGATTCTCGGATTCCTATGTTGTAGCCTGAGGCGAGTTTTAGGAGGATTACTTCTGGGTCGTGGGATTCTAGGACGTGGCCTTTCCATTTTCGGGATTTTGCTTGGAGAGAGACTTGGTCGCCTGGGTTTAGGGATTTTGTTTTCATGATAGAGTAAGTTTGATAAGATATAAAAAGGTTTGGAGGTTTAGTTGTTTATGGTTGAAGAGAAGGCGTTTCCGGTGAAGATAGGTTTGGAGGTTCATGGGTATTTGGATAGTCGGGAGAAGTTGTTTTGTATGTGTCGGACTTCGGGTGTTGGTGAGTCGGGTGTTGGTGGTCGGGAAGATTTACCTAATTCTAGGATTTGTCCGATTTGTACTGGGACTCCGGGGTCGAAGCCGATGGCGCCTAATGAGGAGGCGGTTCGGAAGATGGTGCAGATTGCTATGGTTTTGAAGTCTAAGATTAATTATGAGGATTTGGTTTTTCAGCGGAAGCATTATGATTGGGCGGATAATCCGAAGGGGTATCAGACGACGATGTCGGGGGCTCATGCGAAGGTGAATGCTGTTGGTGGGAAGTTTGCGGGGATTGAGATTTGGGAGATTCATTTGGAGGAGGATCCGGCGCAGTGGAATCCTGTGACTGGGAAGGTTGATTATAATCGGTCGGGGTTGCCTTTGATTGAGATTGTGAGTGCTCCGCAGTTTTCTAATAGTGAGCAGGTTGTGGAATGGTTGAAGCGGTTGGTTTTGAGTCTTGGTTATATTAAGGCGATTCGGAAGAATGCTGGGATTAAGGTTGATGTGAATGTTTCTACTTATGGCGAGAGGGTTGAGATGAAGAATTTGAATTCTTTGGAGAAGATTAGGAAGGCTATTGATTATGAGATTTTGCGGCAGGTTGAGAATCATGAGAAGGGAATTGTTCAGGGGCAGGATACTCGGGCTTATGATGAGGCTAAGGGGATTACGGTTAAGATGCGGAGTAAGGAGAATGCTTCGGATTATCGGTTTATTCCTGATCCGGATTTGGCTGTGATGAAGATTTCTAAGGAGATGGTTGCGGAGGTTAAGGCTGGGATGCCTGAGATGCCTGAGGTTAAATTGGTTCGGTTGTTGAAGGATTATAAGTTGGATAAGAAGGATGCTGATATTTTGATTCGGAATTTGGAATTGGTTGATTTTTTTGAGGGGTTGGTTGGGGATAATATTAGTCCACGGATTCTCACGGATTCTCACGGATTGGAGAAAGGGAATGTTATTATTGTTCATGGGAGTAATGAAAAGGATAGAGAGAAACTTGCTATGGGTTTTCCTGAACAGAATGAGAGAAACTGGATACCTTGGGTTAAGAAAGAACTTGAGAAAAAGAAAATTGTTGTCCACAATCCTTTGATGCCTGAGAATTGGAATCCTGATTATAAAAAATGGAAGAAGGAGTTTGAGAAAATTAATATTGATGAGAATAGTATTTTGGTTGGGACTAGTGCGGGAGGTGCGTTTTTGGCTCATTGGCTTCAAGAGTCAAATACTAAGATTAAGAAATTGATTTTGCTTGCTCCAGCTCATAGAAATGAATTGAATGAGAAGTGGCAGAAAGATGACCTTTATGATTTTAAGGTTAGTGATAAGTTGAAAGAGAAGGCTTCTGAAATTGTTTTGATTGAGTCTTCTGATGATTCTGATTCTATTAAGAAGTCTTGTAAGATTTATTCTAAGGCTCTTGGGGTAAAATCTGTTGTTTTGAAAGATAGAGGACATTTTTGTCAGAAAAGTGTAGATGAAAAATTGAAGTTGCCAGAATTAGTTGATGAGATTTTGAAAGGCATTAAGCCGCGGACTCTCGCGGACTCTCGCGGACAGTTGGATGTTAAGAAGGCTATTAGTTGGGTGACTGTGGAGTTGTTGCGGGTTTTGAATTATAATAAGAAGAGTTTGGAGGATGCGGATGTTGAGATTTTGCCGGAGCATTTGGGGGAGTTGATTCGGGCTGTTGAGGATAAGACGATTACTGTTTTGAAGGGGAAGCAGATTATGAATGATTTTGTGCCGCGGTCGTTTTCGCTTAGGGATCATAAGGAGGAGATTAGTAGTATTGATGCGAGCGCGGTTGAGAATTTGTGTAGGCAGGTGATTGGGGAGAATGAGAAGGTTGTTGGGGATTATAAGGGTGGGAAGGCGGCGAGTTTGAATTTTTTGATTGGGCAGGTTATGCGGTTGTCAGAGAGGCGGGCGGATTTTGGGATTGTTACTGGAGTTATGAAGAAAATTATTGGGAGTAGGAAGTGATGAGGACAGGAACAGTTATTGGGTTGATCTGTATTTTTATTTCATTGTGGTGTTTTGGTTCTATATATTATGTTGAAACTTATCCTAGTTCTGGACATAATGAGAGTCCTGGGCTTATGATTTATCTTGGAGTTGGAATTCTTTTTGGTTTAATTGGGGGAATTTTTCTGCTTGGGAGTGGATTTATTAGTTTCTTTTATGGTGAGAATGGTGTTAAGAGAAAGAAGATTGTGTTTAAAAATGGAGCCGAATTTGTTGTTGAAGATATTAAGGTTGAGAATGGTGTTAAGAGAAAGAAAGTTGTGTCTAAAAATGGAGTTGAGTTTGTTATTGAGGATGTAAAAAATAAATCTGGAGAAGAAGTGGTTTGAATTTTTTGATTGGGCAGGTTATGCGGTTGTCAGAGAGGCGGGCGGATTTTAAGGATGCTGGGGATTGTTTGAAGAGGTTGATTGGGGAAGGGGAATAGTTGGCACGGATCTCACGGATTACACGGATTACACGGATTTTGTTTTTGGTAAGTTATAAAAGGATTGCTTAGGTGTTAGAAGGGATGGCTAATGTTGATATTCTGGTTGAAGGGTTTACGAATGATGATGCGAAGGGGGATGGATATGAGAGGACTTGTTGTACTATGACTTTGGTTCGGGATGGCGATCTTGTTATGGTTGTTGACCCTGGGACTTTGAAGAGTCAGGATATTATGAGGGATGCTCTGGCGAGATATGATTTGACGGTTGATGATGTCAATGTTGTTTTTTTTGACGCATTCTCATGTTGATCATTTTGGGAGTATTGGGATGTTTCCTAATATGAAGATTATTGAGTTTTATGGAGATTGGGAGGATGATAGGGTTGATGAAAGGACGAAGAAGTTTGGGGAAGATATAACGATAATTGAGACGCCGGGGCATGCTTCGACTGGGCTTAGTCTTGTTGTTGATACAGATAAGGGGAAGGTTGTGATTTGTGGGGATGTTTTTTGGAAGGAGAATTTTCCGGAGAGTGATCCTTATGCTGATGAGCCTGAGAAGGTTGGGGAGAGTCGGCGGAAGGTTTTGGAGATTGCGGATTTTGTTATTCCGAGGCATGCTGGGGAGTATGAGGTGAAGAAGTGACTGGGCAGGTGACGAGGCTTAGTGAGCGTAGGGCGGATTTTGGGAGTGTTGGGGATTGTTTGATGAGGTTGGTTGTATAGATGGGTGCGAAGGAGTTTGACTATTATATTTTTATTGATTATTCTGTAGATTATTTGGGTTATGTAATTGTCAAGAGGGAGGATGTAAAAGAGTTTTTGTCGAAGATTTCTAAGTTTAAACATTATAGAGAGTTGAAGAATAAAAAGGCGTATCTTAATTCTATGAAAAGAATTGTCGAAAGGAATGAAATTAGAAAATATTGTTGTAGATTAAAGATTAGAAAGACTGAAGCTACTCCGGAGATTTATTCTGATGTTTTGGAATTTTTGAAAGGGCATGAGAATTGTTTGGTTTTTGTTTGTGTTGATGATAAGCAGTTTAAGAATTTTAATAAGTTGGTTCATTTGGTTGATGGGAAAAATACTAAGGTGATAAAGGAGAGTAAATTGAAGAAGCATTCTTTCGAGTACAGGATAAATTTGGTTTTGGATACATTGCTTAATCTTGCTAGATTAAAGAACGGGAAATTTTGAAAAAATAATATAGGGTAAGGAGGTCCGTCAATCCTAATAACCGCATCATCGCAAGCGAGTACGGGGTTCGTCAGGTCCTATTTCCCTATAAGGGAAATAGGGTTTGCATACATATAAATGTTTCTATTTGGGGGTTTGAGAAGGTAAGTTATAAAAAGATTGTTGGGTGGGGGTTGGTATGGTTAGTAATGTATTGTGTAGGCAGGTGATTGGGGAGAATGAGAAGGTTGTTGGTGAGATTGGGGTGGGGAGAGAATGATTGGGCAGGTGATGAGGCTTAGTGAGCGTAGGGCGGATTTTAAGAGTGCTGGGGATTGTTTGAAGAGGTTGATTGGGGGAATTGAATGATAACTCCTAAGCAAATAGAATATTGGGAAAGCCAGATATATCTTTCAAGAGAACAAATAAAACATTTAGAAAATCAAGAAAAAATATCCAAAGAGCAAATAAGTTTTTTAAGAAGACAAAAAGAATTTTTAAAATTACAGAAACAGGATTTATCTGAAAACAAAGAGAATAGGGAGTCATTGAATAAATTTACTTTTGTTATAGCTTTTGGTGTTGTTGTATCTATTTTTTTTAGTTTGTTTCAAATAGTGATACAATTTAAACAAGCAAGTAGTGTTCATTTGCTAATTATTTCAGCCATCTTTATTTTTATCTTTCTATTTTATATAGGATTTTTATTTCATGTTTTTCCTATGGGAAAGGAGATGATTAGTTACTTCAAGAAGAATTGGTGGAATATTATTTTTATACTAATTGCAATTATTATTCTGGGAATATTATTATTTCTTGTTCCAGACGTCTTATTAGTTTAATTTTTAGTTATTTTGGAGTTTTGTGATGAGATGATTGGGATTAGTGTAGGATGGCGCGGAGATTTTATAGGGATGGAGAGAACTTTGGTTTCTAGTTGGTAGTTGGTAGTACGCTTCGCTTGTAGTTGGTAGTTGAGGAGGGGCATTGTTGCGCTCCTTGTTCGCGCTTGTGGGTTTTTTTGGAAGAAGGGATTTTATAAAGTTGTTAATGGTTGAGATGATATGTTATCGGTGATAGTTTGGGCGATTTTGATTTTGTTGGTTACGTTTGGTGTGATTGCTTTTGTTGTGAAGAAGAAGCGTAAGGGGAAGAAAGTTCCTGAGAATTATTATGCGTTGTTTATTATTGGGGCTATTTATCTTCCGGTAGGTATTCTTATGTCGGTTAATGGTGATGATGGTTTGGTTAATGTTTTTACGATAATTGGGTTTGTTTTTTTGGTTACGGGTTTGGCGCATCGGGATGAGTGGATGAAGAAGGGTTCTGTACCGGTGAAACGAAGAGTGTCTTCGAAAGGTAGGAAGAAGAAGGTTTCTAAGAAGAAGTAGTTCTTGGTTGGAAGTTGAGTATAATAATTTTTATAAGTGCATGAAGTTTTTGGTTGTTATGAAGCAGATTATTGTTACGCCGGGTGGGCCTGAGGTTCGTGAAGAAAATTACAAGCTTGGGAGTTTGGATAGGCGGGTTGGGTTTGTGGAGAAATGGTATTCTGGAGGTTCGGAGGGTTTTGATGGGGTGAGAGCTGATGATAAGTGGCTTAAGCTTGGGGGATTTCTTCTTGGTTGGGGGACTCCGATGGAGGTTGATTTGACTCATGGTATAATACATCAAGATATGATGTATGATAATAGGACGGCTTTGGTTTGTGGTGCCGTTTCAACTTATGCTAAGAGGAGGGAATTTTGGAGGGAGAGTTCTAATTTTTCTTTGTGTTATTCTAGAAGACCACCTGCGAAGGTTGGTGATGCGATGCCTAGTAGGATAATGACTATTTTTGCTGAGGAGTCTGAGAGGGTTTTTGATGCTGCTGCGAAGTTGAGGATTGTTAGATAGGATTTGGGTAGAGTAAGTCTTATATATTGTTTTTGTGTTGTCTGGTTATGAAGATAGGGAATATGGTTTTGGTTTTGTCTTTGGTTTTGATGGTTGGTTTTGTTTCTGCTGCTCAGAGTGATTGTTTGGAGTCGGAGTTGTATAAGCCTAATACGAATAAGTGTGTTCCTAGGTGTACTGTTGCGCAGGATTATGTTGATGGTGAGTGTTTGTTGAAGTGTCGGGATTTGGAGAATCATATGTGGAGTGTTGAAGATGATAAGTGTGTCCATATTTGTTCTGTTCATCCTGATTTTGGATATATTTGTGATGATTATTCTGGAGATGATGTTGCTGTGGATTGTGAGGCTGAATTTTGTAAGGGAGCTTTTAAGATTGTTAGTGGGAGGGTTCTTATTGAGAGGGGATTGGATATTATTCCTGCTGTTGTTGGTTTGGAGCTTCTTCCTGGAGATACGGTTCTTGTTGACGATGGTGCGAGAGCTGTTATAAATTTTGTTAATTCGGGAGAGGTTGAGATAGATGAGAAGACTAAGTTTAAGATTCCTGTTAGTGAAAAAGTGGCTAGCGAGCATCCGAGTTTTTTGACGAAGTTTTTTGGAGGGATTTTTGTTAAGTTGAAGAGTTGGTTTGGTGGGGATGAGTTTGAGATTGTGGGATCTACTGATTCTGGAAGGCGGGCTTAGGTTTTGTTTAGGGTGAAGATTTTATATAGGAGGTATTCTTTTGTGTTAGATGAAGAATAAGGATTTGCTAGTTGGTTTACTTGGAATGTTTGGATTGGTTGGGATGTTTTTCTTTCCTAGTCCTGAGGAGAATTTTTTGTATTATGTTGGATTTGTTTTGGTTGTTGTTGGGTTGATTGTTTTTGTTTTGAAGAAGAAGTTTAAATAAAAATAAGGTTTGTTAGTATTGCTATTTATTCTCTATTGAATAGGCCGAATAATTCGTATAATCCTGCTAGTCCGACTAGAGCATAAACGGTTGTTATTAGCCAATTTACTTGTAAATATTGTACTAGTTCAAAGCTGGATCCAATTGCGTAGAGTCCCCAGTTTAGAGCACCTATTATTACTAAGATTTTAGATATTGTTTTTAGTTGTTCGATTTTTTTCACCTCCTTTCATTTAGTTTCTCTGAAAGATACTTGTTTTTAGTGGTGAAATAAAGTTTAAGTAATTTGTCTTTTTTATTTTAGTAAATTAAGTAGAAATTTTTGGCTTCTCTTTTCTTTGTAATATCTGTAGTAGTTCGGTTTTAGTTTTATCTTTGATATTATTCTTTCTTTTATTATTTTGAAATCTTTTTCTTTTGGTTTCCAATTTTTCTTTTGAGAGTTTTTGAATTCTTTTAGGATAATTCTTTTAGAAGTTTTGAAATTTCTTTTTTTCATTTCTTTTTTTAGAAATTCGTGGCGATCTTTTAGGTATTTTATTTTGTCTTTGAAGAAGTTTATGTGTCCGGGACCTAGGCAGTATTCTTTTGGTTGGGATTTTATTATTGGGAATTTTTTGATATGGCCGATTAGCATTAGGATTTCGTTGTATTCGGCGATTAGGTGTTGATCTGTTAGTTTTTTTGGGCTGATTAGATTTATTCTTACCATGTTGGTTTGAGGTATGCTGATTATTTATTTGTTTTGTCGGCGATTATTTTATAAAGTTTGAATTGTTTAAGTTTATATGAAGGTGAATTGGGTTTTGTTGATTGGTTTTATTGTTGCTTGTAATTTGATTGGTGCGCTTGGTGCTGTTTGGACTTCTTCGGATGGGACTTGGTATAAGAATTTAAGTAAGCCGAGTTTTAATCCGCCTAGTTGGGTTTTTGGTCCGGTTTGGACTTTGTTGTTTAGTTTGATGGGAGTTGCTTTGTATTTGGTTTGGGTCTCGCCGGCTTCTCAGATTAGGACGATTGCTTTGGTTTTGTTTGGGGTACAGTTTGTTCTGAATGTTCTTTGGAGCTACTTGTTTTTTGGGATTAATAATTCGCTTTGGAGCTTGGTAGAGATTTTTGTTTTGTTGGTTGGGATTTTGGCGACTGGGATTTATTTTTGGTTTGTTAATTCTTATGCTGGATATTTAATGATTCCTTATTTTGTTTGGGTTTCGTTTGCTAGTTTTTTGAATTGGAGTTTGTGGAAGTTGAATTAGATTTGATTGATATCTATTTGTTTTGGAAAGGTTTAAATAAATGGTGTGTTTTGTTTGGTTAAGATGGTGATATCGATTTCGGTTATTGGTTTGAGTTTGGTTGTTGTTGCTTGGGTGCTGGAGTTTTTTTTGATGGGCGAAGAGAAGAAGTTGAATGTTTGGTTTGTTGTTTTTTATTCTTTGGGTGTTGCTGTTTTGGTTTATGATGGGTTTGCTGCGGGCTTGAATGATTTGGCTGCGGTGAATTTGGTTAGTTTGGTTGTTGCTTTGGGTGTTCTTGTTAGGATGAAGTTTTTTTAGGTTTGGGAAAGATGTATTTAGAATTAGTTTAACATTTGTATAGTTCGGAATAGGATGTAGAACCAGCTTAGGATTCCGTGGAGGATTGCGTATAGGATTGAAGCGCTTCTTTCGTAGGAGAGTATCATTGCTAGGGCTGAGCCGAATATCCAGAAGTGGGAAGAGTGTTTGTGGTAGATTATTTTTCCTTTGCTTCTTGAGCAGAGATTTTTTCCATCGATGTTTTTGAATTTGATGTTGATCTCGGGGGATTTCTTTTTTATCACTTTCTTTTTTGCCATGGTGTTGATTGGGGTAAGATGTATTTAAGGTTTTTGGGAGGTTTGTTGCGGACATAATTTTTGTGGGTTTGTTGTGTGTGTTTAGTTTTTTTCAAAGTATTTTTAAAGTATGTATTATTTTTAATAACATGAAAAAGGTGATGCTTTTATTCGTGTTTTTATTGATTATTAGTTTTGTTGTTTCATTTTCTGGGGCAATTAATTTTACATTGCCAACTCCTGCAAGTGAGATTAAACAAACAGAAACTAATGTTGAAATTAATATTTCTATTACAGAAGAAGATATTAATGAGGTTGAATACAATTGGAATGGAACTAATTATACTATGTATAATGATTCATTGGTTTTGATGATGAATTTTGATAATGTTTCTGCTTTGGGTGAGAATTCTACTTATGTTGTTGATTTAAGTGGAAATGAGAATAATGGTTCTGGGAATGGTTTTGATGGGGATGAGATTGTTAGTGGGAAGTATGGTTCTGGAGTTTCATTTGATGGAAATAATGATTATATTGAGATTCCTGATTCTGATAGTTTGAATATTAGTAATTCGATTAGTGTTGGTTTTTGGTTGAAATCTGGAGTGCCTTCTAGTGATAGTCAGATTATTATAGCTAAACCGGCAAGTTCTTCAAATTATATTGGTGATTGGTGGTTTGAGGCAAGTAGTACCAATAGCCGACTTAGTTTCTATTTAAAAGAAAGTGACGGAACTAACCGTGACTTAAACGTAGATACAGTATTGGATGATTCTTGGCATTATGTTCTTGGAACATATAATGGGACAACACAATCAATTTATATTGACGGTTCTTTGAATAGTACTATTTCATGGACTGGTACTCTTTTAAATTTTAATCAGCCCATATACATAGGCAAGGCCATGGCTGTTGGTGATTACGGAGATGAGTTTTTTGATGGGGCTCTTGATGAATTGAGAATATGGAATCGAGGTCTAAGTGCCGAAGAAGTCTATCAACAATATGTTTCTAACTTGAATAAATTTAATTCAACTCAATGGTATCTTTATGTAAATCAAAGTAAGAATGCAACAACAGGTCTTGATTATGGAAGTTATACTTATCAGACGTTCACAACAAATAACTCGGAATATACAAATTTGACAGAGCAAAGAACGGTAACTATAAAATCAGATATAATTAATCCTGAATTGAATGTTTCTAATATTACAACTAATGAGGGTTCTTCTTTTGGAGTTTTGTTTAATGCTAGTGATTTATCTAATTTGTCTTATTGGTGGGTAAATGATACGAATTTTAAAATTAATCAATCTGGTTATTTTGAAAACAATAGTGTATTAACTGATGGAAATTATTATGTAAATGTTTCAGTAAATGATACCTTAAACAATATAGTTTCTGAAGTTATTATTATTACAGTAATTGCGATTACTACTGAAGAAGATTCTAGTTCTTCTACGTCATCTCCTCCTTCAGTGCAGATGGGAACGGTTGATAGTGTTGGTTTTAGTGGAGAATTGAGATATGGTTATACGGGAAATTTTAGAGTAAAGAATGAGAACCATAGGATTTATTTGAGGGGAATTGATCGAGAAAAGGGTATTGTTAATTTTGATGTTTATTCGGAGTTGCAGAAAATTGAGGTTAAGGTTGGAGAGGGAGAGGAGGTTGATTTAGATGGTGACGGAGTTATGGATATTTTTTTGAAGGTGAATTCTATTGATGATGTTTTGATGGCTGTTGATTTGGAACTGGGGGAAGTTGGGGAGATTGTTGCTGATGATATTGTTGCAGTGAATGAGGGTTTGTTAGATGAGGATGAAGGTATGGATGATTTTGTTGAGGTAGAGAGAAATTTCTCATGGATTTGGGTCTTTGTTTTGTTAATTGGGATTGCTGCTGCTAAGTATTGTTTTTGGAAGAAGAAATAGATTTTGTAGTAAGAAAAGTTTTATATAGTTTGGATTGTGTTTTTGTTTATGAAAAAGAGTGTTGCTTTGAGTTTTGATAAGGCGTTTAGTTATCCGTTTAGCAAAGCGAAGAGGATGTTTAATATTTTCTGGTTGTTCTTGCCGATTTTCGGTTGGTTTGCTTTGGGTGGATACAGTGTCCGGATAGTCCAGGGTTTTGCAAAAGGTAGGTTTAAGGAAATGCCTGCGATGAAATTTGGTAGTGATATGAAGCTTGGATTCTTTATGTTTTTGAAGGCGATTCCGTTTGTGATTGCTGTAGCTGTTGCGTTTAGTATTTTGTTTGTAATTAGTCCGGCTTTGGAAGCTATTATGGAATTGTTGTTTGGGATTTTCGTGTTTCCTATGCTTGGTATTAATTTTATGAAGAAGATGACTATAGAATCTTTTTTCGAGTTTGGGATTGCTAAGGCTGTTTGGAATAATATGGGAGATTATTTGATTGCTATTTTGAAGAGTATTGGACTTGGAATAATTTTTCTCTTGATGATGATTGTTCTTGTTGGGATTCCCGCTGGCATGTTTACGAAGAATATTTTCTTGGCTGATTTTTATCGGAGAAGGGTGGAGTAAGATGGAGAAGAAGTTTTCGGTTTTTTGGTCTATTGTTTTGATATTTGGTATGATTTGGTTTGGGCAGGAGATGGGTTGGATTTCTTATAGTTTTGATTTTCCTTGGATTCCGGCTATTTTGATTTTGTTTGCTTTGGGTGCTTTGACTAAGCGGCTTGGGTAGGAAAGTTATTAAGTTTTGATTTTGGTAGTGTTGTATGGTTTTCAGAAACGAGTTTTCGTGGTCGAAGTCTAGAGATGGATTGTTTAAGGAGTGTAAACGTAAATATTTTTTTAATCATTATGGATTTTGGAATGGGTGGGTTGCGAGTGAGGATGAGAGAGTTAAGAAGATTTATTATTTGAAGAAGTTGAATGGGAAGGAGGTTTGGGTTGGGTCGAGTGTGCATGGTGTGATTGAGTTTATTTTGAAGAGGTTTCGGGCTGGCGAGGAGATTTCGCTTAGTCATGCGGTTGCTATTTTGCAGAAGAGGATGGAGAGTGATTTTGCTATGTCGAAGCTTGGGGGTTATACTGGGTTTAAAACTAATGCGCATAGGTTTTTTGAGGATGAATATGGGATTGAGATTTCGGATGAAGTGAAGAAAGGTTTGTTTGAGAAGGCTGAGATGTGTTTGCGGAATTTTTATAATTCAGATATTTTTATGGAGATTCGACGAACGCCTTTGGAAGATTGGATTACATTGGAAGATTTTTTGTCGTTTGATTTCGAGGGGACGCGGGTATATCTTAGTATTGATTTTGGAATGAGGGTTGGTTCTCGTATTGTTTTGTTTGATTGGAAGACTGGGAAGGAACGGAAGGCTGATTATGAGTTGCAGCTTGGACTTTATGCTTTGTATGTTTCGGAGAAGTTTGGTATATCTGCTGAAGAGATTACGGCGAAGATGGTTTATTTGGGGCTGGGTTCGGAGGTGAAGGTTGATTCGTTTGAGGTTTCGTCGGGAAGGTTGGAAGAGGTGAAACGGGTTTTGAAGGCGTCGGTTTTGGAGATGAAGAAGTTGTTGTCGGACGTGACGGGGAACGAGGCTGTTGAGGAGGACTTTGAGAAGTCGAAGGGATATTGGTGTTCGCGGTGTTCGTTTCGGAAGGTTTGTCTGGAAGATTGGAAGTAGTGTTGTTTATTTTTGATAGGTATTCTTTTATTTTATTTTTTGTTTTTGGCGTTTCGGGGCATACGGGAAAAATATCTTCTTTCTTTTTTAGATAAGAAATTGTGATTAGTATTATTATAAGGACCAAAATTATTGCTATAGTTATTATTACCCAAAATGATGTAAAGAAAGATTCTTCTTTGGCTGATTCTGGAATTACGGGTGTTATTGTTATTTTTTCTGGAGCTGTTGTTAGAATTGTCTCGTTTGTTGTTGTTTGATTGGTTTTGACTTGTATCATGAATGTTTTGTCTTTGTCTGGGAATCCTTCGTATAGTTTAGTTGTGTTGTTGTAATTATATTCTGTTCCAAAAAATAATATTTCTTGTCCTTCTGTGTGGTTGCTTGGGATTGTAAAATTGAAAGTTATGTTTTGAGTTTGGCCAACTGCTAGATTTGTTAATTGTTTTTGTTCTCGAAGGTTGAAGGCGTTGTTGAATATTATTATGGAAACTTTGCTCTCGGTTGTTTCTCCTAAGTTTATTATTTCTGCTATATATTCTACTTGGGAATTGGTCATTACTGTTTCTGGTCCATATATGTTTCTTACTAGAACCATTTTTTCTTCTCCTTCGATATTTATTTGAGTTTCTTCTCCTGTTTCTTTAGCTTTTAACTCGGCGCAGATGGTTTCGTTTCCTGTATCGAAGAGTTGTGCGTAGAGGGAGTATGTTTGACTGGTTTGTTCTTTTGGGCTGAATGTGAAGTTGATTGTGAGGGTTGTGTTGTTGCCGAGTGTGAATGTTTTAGACGGGTCGATGTTTGTTGTTGTGAAGTTTTCTACTTTTTGCATATCTTGATCTAGAAGGAAGAGTTTTAGTTGGAAGTCTCGTGATGTGAGGTTTTTGTTTGTGACCTCTACTTCTACTATTATTTCTTCGTCTGGTGTCCATGTCCATGTGGTTTCTTCAGGGGATTCTTGATTATAGATTTTGTTTATTTCTAGAATGTTTTTATTTATTTCACTTGTGCACAATTCGGATGCGTTGACTTGAATTACAAATGTTAATAATAATACTAAGAGTATCACAGTTCTTTTTCCCATAGTATTTTATGGAAGTAGATTACTTAAAGTTATTTAATAAAAATAAAAATAATTTTAGTTTGTTTATTCAAACTTATTCTTTGTCTTCAGTTTCTTCTTCAGCTTCAGTTGCTTCTTCAGTTGCTGGTTCATCAGAACTAGCGTCTTCTTTAGCTTCTTCAGTTGTTTCGATTTCTTCTGCTTCGTTCTCAGCCTCAGAGTTATCGTCTACAATTTCTGTTGTATCGTTAATTTCTGATGGATTTGCGAGTGGTGCTTCCGAACTTTCATCTGAAAAGTTTTCTCTTGGTGCATTGTCTCGTGGAACCATTGGCTTTGCTTCGCTTACTGTTAAAGGTCGTCCTTCAACATCTTTTTCGTGCATATCAGCGATTGCTTTTTGAGCATCTGCTTCATTTTCGAAAGTTACGAATCCGAATCCTTTAGATCTACCTGAAAATTTGTCTTTGATTAAAACAGCTTCTGCGATAGCTCCGAACGCGCCGAAGATCTCTTTCAGCTTGCTTTCATCAATTGACCATGCTAAATTTCCTACGTATAATTTCATATTTTCCTCCTATGTTATTTAATAATTTTAATAGATTCATTTGGGTTCTTGTTCTTGTTTTACATAATTTATTTGAGTTAGAGGTATTTAAGTGTTTAGTTTAGTCTTGCGGAATATCTTCTAGCTATGTTTGGTTGGATATGCATACTCTGTTTCGGTTTGGATTTTCGGAAAACTACAAAGAGTACGGTGATTATTAGAAGTCCTGCTAGGGTTGCTATTGGCCAGAGTGAAGTTTTTTCGGAAGGTCCGATTACGTTTCCGGTTATGGTTGTCGTTATAATTTCTTCTTGGATTGCTAAGTTTTCTTGGACTGTTACGTTTTCTTGGACTGTTACGTTTTTCGGAATTATATTAGTTTCATTTATTGAAGTTGTTTCTTCTGGTTTTGTTCCTAGTGAAACTGTTAGATGTCTTTTTATGTCGTCATCGTCTTCTGAGGAGCTTTTGTAGTAGTCTTGTTTCTCATTGTATTCGAACTCTGTTGAAAAAAGGATTGAGTATTGAGATAAGGATGCGTTTTCTGGGATTGTGAAATTAAAATTTATTATTCTTTCTTCGCCAGATTCTAAATCTTTTAGTTCTATTTTTTCTAGTAATCCTAATTGATAGTTGTAAATTACTGCTAGGGCCCTTTCTTCGGATTCACTTCCTAAGTTTATTATTGTTGCTTCATATTGAACTGTTGAAAATGTTTCTGCTATTGCCGGACCTTTGATGTCTTTTACTATTACATTTCTTTCGGCTTTTTTGATTTCTATCGTTTTCGGATTTGATTTGTCATAGGCTTTTAGGGATGTGCAAATGTTTTCGTTATTTTCGTCGTAGGCTTTTGCATAGAATGTGTATTCTCCCTCTGGGATTCCCGGTTTTATTTTGAATTCAAATTCGAAGTCTTCCGTTTCATCTTCGTTGAGTTGTTTTTTTTCTATCATATTTTCAGGGTTTTCTGCTATTGAAATTTCGTTGTTGTTTTCGTCTAGAAGGATTAGTTCTGTTATGAATGTTCTTTCGGAATATTCTTTGTTTTCTAGATCTAGTGTTATTTCAATGTCGTCTCCGGGTTTCCATGCCCAGGCTATATCGTTATCTTTCGTTTCATCTCTTATTTGCTGTATTTCTAAATCATCTTCATCGACTTTCCCTTCGGGGCATACTTCTATTTTATCTATTTTTATTGTCTCTTCCGAATTTTCTTGGCATTTTGTTTCTTCGCTATCTTTTTTGTAGAATTTTAAATATAAATCGTAATCTCCTAAGTCAGCATCTTCTTCTATTTCGAAGGTTAGTGAGATGCTTTTTCTTTCGTTTGATGATAAGGTGAATTCTTTTTCTAGGTTGTCTGAGTCTTGCGCTATTCTTATTTTGTTTTCGCCGTCTTTGAATGTTGCTTCCAAGACGTATGCTCCTTGCGAGTCTTCTCGGTTTTCTACTCGTGCTTCAATTTCTACTGAAGTGGAAGGTTCCCAGTTCCATTCTTTTGAATTGTCTTCTAGCATGTCGTCTATGGAAATTAATCTTAGGTCTGATTTTCCTGCTGTGCCGTCTTCGCAGAATGTGAAAGCTGATGCTTGTGCTACTAGTAATAAGGTTAGGAATAATGTCACGCTTCTTTTCATGGAAGTTTGAAGGGATTTTGTTTTTTAAATATTTAGGAGATTTAGTGGGTGAGTTCTAGAATTATACCTGTTATGAAAAGGGCGGAAATTATTATTATGATTGGCCAGTTGATTGGCATTTGAATTTCTGGTTCGGCTTTGCTTCGGGTTGAGGATTTGGATTTTTTTGCCATTATGAGAATTAGGATGCCTGTTAGTCCGCCTGAGATGACTCCGCCGATTCCGAGGATTGTTGTGAAGGTTATGATTTGGAGTTGTGTTGTTATGACGTAGAGGGTTAGTGGTACAAGGGAGGTTAGTATGAATCTTTTTCGTTTTGAGAGTTTGAGATCGTATTTGAATGTGGATTGGAGGGAGAATGAGAGGACAAAGTAGGCGGTGAACATTGTGAAGATTCCTAGGATTGTGATTAGGGGTCCGAATGAAAGGGTCGCGACTTCTGTGATTTCGTTGCCTAGGATTCCGACGAAGGTTGCTGTGAAGAGAATGTAAAGGGTTGCTGGTAGAAGTGTCCCGATGATGATTGCCTTTTTTAGAAGTTTCTCTTGTCCTTTGATTTCTTTTCTGAGTTCGGGGATTGATGTAAAGCCTAGGAGGGCGAAGAGGACGACTCCGATTGGGAGGGTGAAGTTTTGGAGATTGTAAGTTGTGAGGTTTGCTGTTTGGATTTGTGGTAAGAATTTTATGAAGATTCCTAGGATGATTGTAACGACTGTTATTACTCCGTATGTTTCGATTCGTTTTAGTCCTTTGAGTCCTCGACTTAGTAAGAGAGTTAGGATTATCCAGAAAAAGAATGCGAAGATGATTGGTGAGGTGTTGCCGGGGATTATTTTTGCTAGAGATTCTCCTTCTCCGATTAGGTAAGCTAGAAGTGCGGAGTAGATTCCGAACGCGACTGCGGTGAACATTAATCGTTTGCCCCATTTGCCTAGGTATTTTTCTGCGTAGCCTGTGAGTTGATGTCGGCCTCTTGTTCGGAGGGTTGTTTCGGCGAGGGTTAGGTTTGTGAAGAGCATGATTGCGGTGATAAGGATTATCCAGAAAGTTCCGATTAGGAAGCCGGATTTTGCGAAGATATAGGGGAGTCCTAGGATTCCTGCGCCTATTATTGTTCCAGAGAGGGTGAATGTTGTTGCCCAGAATTTTTTGTTAACCATCTTTTGTTTTTAGAGGGTTTTGTTTTTATAATTGTTTTGGGAGATGGATTAGTTATTATTCCTTAGGGGCATCTCTTGGAAAGATTTAAAAAAATGAATTGCTTTCGTTTTTTATGATTAGGAGAGTTGGGATGTTGATTCTGATGGTTTGTTTATTTGGGTGTGTTTCTGCTTTGAACGTTTCTTTGTTGTCTCCAGTAGATGGTTATGTCTTTAATTCTAGCGTTTCGAGTTTTAATATTACGTTTGAATATAATGTTAGTGGGAATTTTAATGTTTCTTATTGTAATTTGTCTGTGGATGGAAGTGTCGTGGCTAGTGTTAATGATTCGGTGTTGGGGAATAATTCTGTTTCGTATTTGTTTGAGGCGAATAGGTCTACGCATGATTCGAACGAGAGTTATAATTGGTCTGTTGTTTGCGAGGATTTGAATGGGGCTGTGAATAGTTCTGGTGTTAGAAGTTTTAAGGTGAATCTTCGGAATACTAGTGCTGTTGAGGAGTTTTTGATTGTGGAGGATATTGGAAATTATTCTTTTGTTGATTTTGATCGGGGGGATGGATTTGAGATTGGGTATTCAATTTTTCTGCAGAATTGGACAAATGGTTCGAATCATTTTGCTTATTATGATAAGAGTGGAGTTAATTATAGTATGATTTCTTTTAAGCAGAAGTTAGATGATGATAACAAAAGCTTAAAGGAAGCCATGATTAGTTCTGAATTAATTAGGGGAGTTAATAAGATTCGTAAGAATGCGATTGGTGGTTTGTTTTGGAGTTCTGGAAGTTATGCTGTTTTTTTAGATAGTGCGCTTGAAACTCCTTGGAGTGTTGTTGATGATTATTTGGTGAAGTTTCCTAGTGATGATGTTGTTGCCCCTCCTGTTGCCCCTCCTGTTGCCCCTGCTGCTGGTGGTGGGAGTTCTTTGGTTGTAATTGAAGAGGCTAGTGGTTGGGGTGATCCTCATCTTAACACTGGAACGAGAAATCTACATCTTTGAAGGTGTGGATGAGAGTGTGTAGCCAAACAAGCCTTCGACGACAAATATTTATTCTAGAAAGTATTAAAGAAAGTAGGAA